>JGI24723J26617_10000452_pt1 | contig 40885 bp, 37 predicted proteins | sample Cruoilmetagenom6_FD_26617 | JGI IMG/M metagenome (IMG submission 26617) | reverse complement strand
TACACCACCCTTTTGATTAGCAATAGCAATTATTTTGCCCATTATCATAGTAAGTTAGGGGGTAAAAATACGATTATTTAAGTTGTTATAAAATGTAATTTGTTAACACTGGGTGAATAACTGTAGTCTTTGGAGTTAAAGTACGTTAAAGTTGTATGGTATTTGTAGTCAGTTAATTACAGGTTTATTGTTTTTTTTTGGAATCACTTATACACAATTTATTAAATGGGACACAATTATTAATAGGTACAAGCTTCAATGTAGGGAAATTGTGGCAGCAAGTACCAAATAGGAGGGGTCATTGTCCAAATATCTGCCACTTAAGCTTATTCCCTGATTTTGAACCAAGGCCGGTATACCAGTTTTAAGCCATTTCGTCCGGTATTGGACCTAAGGTATTATATGCTTAGAATTTTCAAAATTTCGATGGCCGTATCGCTTATTTTTGTTCCGGGACCAAAAATGGCAGCGGCACCTGCTTCCAATAAAAAGTCGTAATCCTGTTTAGGTATAACCCCGCCCACAATTACCATAATATCTTCGCGCCCATAGGATTTCAATTCCTGGAGTACCTGTGGTACCAGGGTCTTATGTCCACCTGCTAAGGACGAGATCCCTAGAACATGTACGTCGTTTTCCACGGCTTGTTTTGCCGCTTCCGCAGGAGTCTGGAACAAAGGGCCAATGTCCACATCAAAACCTAGATCGGCATATCCGGTTGCCACAACTTTGGCACCACGGTCGTGACCGTCCTGCCCCATTTTGGCAATCATTATCCTAGGTCTACGGCCTTCCTGCTCGGCAAAACTGTCGGCCATTTGCCTAGCTTTGTCAAAGCTGTTATCCCCTTTTATTTCTTTTGAATACACTCCGGTAAACGAATTTATAATGGCCTTATGTCTTCCAAAGGCGTTTTCCAAAGCTGTGCTGATCTCGCCCAACGTAGCTCTTGCCCTGGCTGCCTTTATTGCTAAAGCTAATAAATTTTCTTCTTCTACGGTATTTATGTTGGCTGTTTTGGCAGAATTCGGTTTCATCCTTTCCTTTGCAACTTTGGTAAGTGCCAAAAGCAATTGTTGAACTTCCAGCTCATTTCTATTTGCCCTTACCCTTTGTAATCGTGCCAATTGCTGTTTTCTGACCTCGGCATTATCCACTTCCAATATTTGCAGATTATTCTCCGTTTTTGATGGGTATTTGTTAATGCCAACAATGATATCTTTGCCACCATCTATACGGGCCTGTTTTTTTGCGGCTGCCTCTTCGATCCTCATTTTGGGGATTCCCTCGTCGATTGCCCTGGTCATTCCCCCTAATTCTTCCACTTCATTTATGAGGGCCCACGCCTTTTGAACGATCTCTTCGGTTAATTTTTCCACATAATAACTACCGGCCCAAGGGTCTACAGTTTTGGTGATTTCGGTCTCTTTTTGCAAATATAATTGGGTGTTCCTGGCAATACGTGCGGAAAAATCCGTGGGAAGGGCTATGGCTTCGTCCAAGGCATTGGTATGTAGACTCTGGGTGCCACCAAAAACCGCTGCGGCCGCCTCTATGGTTGTTCTGGTAATATTGTTGAACGGATCCTGTTCGGTAAGGCTCCATCCGCTGGTTTGACAATGGGTCCTTAGGGTAAGGGATTTCTCATTTTTTGGGTTAAACTGTTTTACCAATTTCGCCCAGAGCATTCTTCCGGCCCTCATTTTGGCGATTTCCATAAAATGATTCATCCCTATTCCCCAAAAGAAGGATAATCTTGGAGCAAAATCGTCTATTTTCAACCCCGCCTTTAATCCGGTTCTAATGTATTCCAGTCCATCGGCCAAGGTATAGGCCAGTTCTATATCTGCCGTGGCCCCGGCTTCGTGCATGTGATAACCGGATATACTAATGCTATTGAATTGGGGCATGAACCTACTGGAATATTCAAAAATATCGGCAACGATCTGCATTGATGGGGCAGGGGGGTAGATGTAAGTGTTCCTTACCATAAATTCCTTAAGAATATCGTTCTGTATAGTTCCCGAAAGATCCTTTGGTGAAACTCCCTGTTCCTCTGCAGCTACGATATAAAAAGCCATTATGGGCAACACTGCTCCGTTCATCGTCATGGAAACCGACATCTCATCCAATGGGATATCTTGGAACAAAATTTTCATGTCCTCCACAGAATCAATGGCTACACCGGCTTTGCCCACATCGCCTACCACCCTAGGGTGATCACTGTCATATCCTCTATGGGTTGGTAGATCAAAAGCAACGGAAAGTCCTTTTTGTCCTGCCTTGAGATTTCGTCTGTAAAATGCGTTGCTTTCCTCCGCTGTCGAGAATCCGGCATACTGCCTTATAGTCCAAGGTCTACTAACGTACATGGTGGTATAGGGTCCACGCAGAAAAGGAGGAATGCCTGCGGCAAAATTTAAATGCTCGGAACCTTCAATATCTTCCTTGGTATAGTTTTTTTTCAGTATTATTCCTTCTGCGGTCTCATATGGCAAAACAGGGTCCTGAACCGGAATGTTCTTTTCCGGAACGGACTTCAGTTGAATATGTTGAAGGTTTTTTCTTGCCATGGTTATTTTATGTCTTATTCTGATCTATACTTGTCCGTTGGGAAATAAAATACTTTTTGAAATCGTCGCAAGGAGCACTTATTCGGTTTTCAATCGCTGCTGTTCCCATTCTTCGGACAATCTTTTTTCAATTATGGGTTCAATCAAGGTTTTGCGGGTATGGGTTTTAACAAAGGGATATAATTCCAAGCTATCCTTCATTTTATCCGATCTGGAGGCATATCTATTGGTGCCTACGAGAATTTTATCACCTTTCATAAAACTGTCCTGTTCCTTGGAGGCGCTTTCCTTTATTTTTTTTTGAATGTGATGAGCCTTCAATTGCACAAGAAATCCACCACCCGCTTCAATTTGTTTAAATAGATCCAATGCTTTGGAGGAAAGTTGATGTGTAATGGACTCTATGTAATAGGCTCCATCGGCCGCATTGTCCACCTTGTCAAAATAACTTTCATTTTTTAAGATCAACAGTTGATTTCTGGCCATACGCTCTCCAAATTCATTGTCCTTATGATATATAGAGTCATATTTCATATTCAATATCGTATCTGCTCCCCCTAAAATAGCCGACATACATTCTGTTGCCGTGCGAAGCATATTGGTATTGTAATCGTACAAGGTTTTATTTCTCAGAGTGGGTGTGGCAATAATATGGCAATGCTCCAAAGCTCCATATTCCCTGGCAAGCGTCCCGAACAAAATTCGTAAGGCCCTCAGCTTTGCTATTTCAAAAAAATAGTTGCTCCCAACCGCCACCTTAAAGGTTGTTACAGTATTTTTTAACTTGTCCTTGTGGTGGTTGTTTAAATGGTTCAGGTATTCATTGGCATGCGCAAGGGCATAGGCCAATTGTTGAACCAGATCGGCTCCGGCATTAGCGTAGAGTGCCATATCCACTCCCAAGGTTTGTTCATGATTTAAATTTAGAATTTCACCTAATATTTTATGATCTTGATCAAGGTTGTAATGCCAGTTGCCATTTCTGGCCAGATGACCAACAATATCGATGTTGGTAAAGACTTTTTGAAGATGGTTTTCTGTGACTGTCAAAAGCGATTGCACGTATTGGACGGACAGAAATTGTAGATCAAAATGGATAATTGTTTGGCCAAGATCTATTTCATTAAGCAGTTGATGAATATTTATTTCTGAGGAAGGAACGGTAAAACAGATACATTCTGCCCCTCTCGTTATGGCATCCAAGGCTTTTTTGTTGGCCAGTTTGGCATTCCCGGCGTATATGCCCTGTGCTGTGCTCCAGCCTTGGTTTTTTGGCTTTCCGGATAATCCTATGGCCTTTAGGTCTTCGGAGTTGTAGAAGGGCTTTACTTTAATGCCCTCGGGAGATTCCCAAACCAATTTATTGTTGTAATCCTCTCCTTGCAACTCATACTGGATCTTTTGCTTCCAAGCCTTGGAAGAAATCTCGTTAAAATCGCTAAAGAGTTCGGATTTATTCATCACCCTTGGTTTTTATACTATCCTCGTACTCAATTAAATAAATTTCTTCATTTTTCTTTTTTAGATAATACTGTTCCCTTGCAAATCTTTCCAACTCCTCTGGGTCCGATAGCTTTTCGATAATTTTTTTATCCTTGGCAATTTCTTCATGAAGAAATTCTTTCTGTTTTTCCAGATTATTAATTTGTTTTTTAAGCTCCCAATGTATGAGGAGGGAGTTGGTGTCGAAAAAAACCATCCAAACCACAAAAACCGTCAGCACCAGTACATACATATTAGTGACCACCCCAAACCATTTTTTCTTTCTTATCCCCTTTATTCCCATTGGTGTTTAGCTTAATTTTTCGTTGATAATGGTCCTTACAATGTCTACCGCCACGGTATTGTACTTGTTGTTTGGAATTATAATGTCCGCATATTCCTTGGTAGGCTCTATAAACTGATTGTGCATGGGTTTAAGGGTGTTTTGATATCGTGTTAAAACTTCATCCAAATCCCTGCCTCGCTCAGTGATATCCCTTTTTAAACGCCTAATCAATCGTTCGTCCGAATCGGCATGTACAAAAATTTTAATGTCGAACATTTCCCTGATCTGGGGATTGGTCATGATAAGGATACCTTCTACGATCATCACTTTTCTTGGATGCGTTAGAATGGTGTCGTTGGTGCGGTTGTGTTTAACAAAAGAGTAAACAGGTTGGTGAATTGGTATCCCCTGCTTTAAATCTTGTAAGTGGTTGCCCAGCAATTCAAAATCTATGGCACGGGGATGGTCAAAATTTACCTGTGAACGCTCGTCATATGATAAATGGGACAGATCACAATAATAGGAATCTTGGGAAATAACCCCAACTTCCTCAAAAGGCAACTCGTTTATTATTTGATTTACAACGGTAGTTTTTCCACAACCCGTTCCACCCGCAATACCAATAATCAACATGTTTATATAATTTGTTCCAAAAATAACAATTTGCAATCAAACCGTAATAATTAAAATGGATGCCCCCTGTATTTACAAGTAATCTTTTTATGGGCATTCAGCGTAAGTATAGGAAGTAATTGGGAAGACTATAATTTTTAGGTTGGTGGGTGGATTTTTATTTCCCGGATCTTGAAATAATTTAACAGGCACAAATCAGAAAATGACAAAAATAGCGTTATATTCTTTAAGTTATTTTTTTTATTACAGCCCCAAAAAATTAACAAATTTCCAAAGCTAATTTGGAATATCTTTGATGGGGTTGGAGGGTGGTTCTTTTGTTATAACGATTCATTTTATTTGGCAATAAACAGTACTTTAGAATTTATATAATGGGTAAAATTTATTTTGAATTGCAGACACGTATATTTGGAATATTATGTGTTGTTTTTTGTTCTAGTTTGGCAATTGCACAAAAGGATTTGCCCATTAGTATAGACGATTCCAAAATAAAGCCCTTGCCCAGTTTGGTAAATAATGAATTGCAAAAAAGTTTGGAAAAGGAGCTTATGTCCAATCCCGGCTGGAGATCTTTAATGAACAACAACAAAATGGCTGTTGGAATAGTAGACCTCTCCAATCCTGAAAATGTAAAATATGCCAGTATTAATGGTGATTATATGATGTACGCTGCCAGTTTGCCTAAAATAGCAGTACTCTTATCCTCAATGGATGCCATTGAAAAAGGGGAACTTAAGGAAACTCCGGAAATTAGGAAGGATATGCGTTCTATGATTAGCAAATCCAACAATGAGGCAACTACGCGAATGATAGATCGTTTGGGATATGACAAAATACAGTCCGTTATGACCGATCCAAAATATATGTTCTATGATGAGAGTCGGGGCGGTGGATTATGGGTCGGGAAAAGATATGGAAGTGGTGGGGATACCAATAGGGAGCCCCTAAAGAATTTGTCGCATGCCGCCACAGTAGACCAAGTGTGTAGGTATTATTATCTCTTGGCCAATGGTAAATTGGTAAATAAGGGCCGATCCAAGCAGATGTTGGATATTATGGGAGATCCCGAACTACATCATAAATTCGTAAATACCTTGGACAATATCGCTCCCGATGCCAGATTGTACAGAAAGTCGGGCTCTTGGAGAACCTTTCATTCCGATTCCATTTTAGTTTGGGGAAATAATCCCAATCGCCGCTACATTTTGGTAGCTTTGATAGATGATGCGGGAGGTGAGCAAATTATTCGGGACTTGGTAAGACCAATAGAAAAGGTGCTAAAGGCAGAGCGGGTGCATTTTGCCGTTAACTAATTCTATTGAGAAGATTTCCTTTTGTTTATTCGTTAAATGTCTGCCAATAAAGTAATTTTGGCCCTAATCTTTTATGGATCGGTTTTGGATAGGAGTGCTTTTGGATACCATTAAAATGCATAAAACTTGAACTACCTAATTTCATTTGTTAGAACCGTTAAAACCTATCTTTTAAGGGCTTTTGATTTAAAAGAGGAGGAACTGACCAAAACGCTTCTGCTTCAATTAAATATATTCCTCATTATTACGGTTTTATTGATAGTAAAACCAACCATAAATTCCCTTTTTCTTTCTGAACTCTCTTCGGAAGCATTGCCTTTGGGCTATGTTTTAACAGCAATAATGGCGGTTGTGGGCTCTTTTTTTTACGATAGGGCCCTGGAAAAGTATCCATTGAATATTATAGTGGACCGCACTTTATTGGGCTCCGTTATTTCTTTGGTAATATTTGGGGTGGCCTTGAATTTTAATCTGGGTTACGGTCTGGCATTGTATATACCTTATATCTGGGTGGCCATTTTTGGACTGTTGACAGCTTCCCAGTTTTGGGTCATGGCCAATCTGGTTTATAATGTTAGGGAAGCCAAGCGCGTATTTGGCTTTATTGGTGCCGGAGCTATTGCCGGTGGAATATTTGGGGGATACCTCACTTCTTTGTTGACCAATATCCTTTATACGGAGGATTTATTGTTTGTTGCCGCCGTTTTGTTGATGTGCTGTTTGCCCATTACCCGTTATATCTGGAAAAATGAAGTACTGAAACTCAACCCTTTCCAAGTATCGAATCGTTCCAATCCCAAATCCGAGTCCCCTTTTAGACTTATCAAGCAATCCAAATTACTTAGCTTAATTGCAGTAGTTATCGGAATAAGCGTTTTAGTGGCCAAATTGGTAGATTACCAGTATAGCGATTACGCCTCCAGGTTTATTAAAGATCAGGATGAGTTAACATCTTTTTTCGGATTTTGGTTTTCTACCTTGAGCGTTATCTCCCTTTTGATACAGCTGTTCCTCACCAAGCGTATAGTAGGAACTTTTGGTGTGGGCAAATCCTTGCTTTGGCTGCCTTCGGGAATATTGTTGGGCTCTTTTTTGTTATTGGTAGTGCCACAACTTTGGGTAGTGGTATTTATAAAAATTGTGGACGGAAGTTTAAAGCAGTCTGTAAACAAGGCAGCCACGGAATTACTATCCATACCCATACCCATAGAAATTAAAAAAAAGACCAAAACATTTACGGATGTGGTTGTAGATAGCATAGCTACCGGGATGGCCGGGTTTATTCTAATCTTTTTTATAAATGGTCTGGAAATATCATCTACCTACATTAGTATAATAATAATAGGGCTAATTCTAATCTGGTTATATTTTATATATCATTTGAGGAATGAATATATAATTTCTTTTAAGAGCTTGCTGGATTATAATCCGTCGAAAAAAGAGAAGGTTGGCAAATCGGAAATAAAGATCACATCCATTATAGATACGGTAATCCGGGTATTTGAAACGGGGAACGAAAACCAGATATTGCACATGTTGCATAAAACACTGGAAGTAAAGGATGAACGTTTCTTTATGGCAATCAAAAATCTGTTGGGGCACCCATCTGCCAAGGTGAGGGCTTTGGCTATTGAAAATCTTTATTTTTTGAACAAGGAAAATTTATGTTCTACAGTAGAGCCCATGATCTATGATATGGATCAACAAGTGACCACCGCTGCCTTTCGGTATTTATTGAAGCGCTATCAACAAAACCCCGTGGAACTTTTGGACAAATACCTATCGGTGGAGGACAATACCATTGCCAATGCGGCCCTAATTGGCTTGTCCATGGAATTGCGCAATAATAGGGTGATGCAGGACCGATTTGGTTTGGAGCAAAGAATTGAAAATACTCTAGCCCAGTTATCGCCGAACTATACCGATCAGGAAAATATCCATAAGATATTGGCCATTTTGGAAACCATTGGAAATGCCAAGGTAGAAAGTTGCTACCCTGTAATAAGGGAACATCTCTATTCCGATAATGTTCTGATTGCAAATACTGCGATTTTAGCGGCATCAAAAACATTGGACAAAGAGTTTATAGAACCAATAGTTTCCAGGTTATCGGGCAAGGAAACCAGGAAATCGGCAATGGAGGCCCTTTACTATTATGGAGAGCCCATTATGGATATTTTGTTTGAGGGCTTGAGAAAGGAAAGCATAGACCCTGACGATAGTGCCTATGTGGTTATGGTTATTGGAAAGTTTAATTCTCAAAAGGCCATCAATACCTTGATGAAACTTACTGGGGATATGGAACACACAGTGAAAATAGAAGCTATTGAAGCCTTAAAACACTTAAAGTGGAAATATCCCCACCTTCAAATTAGGGATCGGTTTATTGTAGATAAGATCTTGGACGAGTGCCATCTGTATCAAAGTACCCTGTCCGTGATCCATACCCAAATAGTATTGCAGTACAAGAAGAACCCTGAAAAAATGGAGACCAAGGAAGAAAATGAAGCCAGAAATGGCCTTATCCATTTATTGGAACTGAGATTGGACAGGCAATTAAAACGAATTTTTCAATTCTTGGGGGTAAAATACCCGCCACAGGATGTAGACCCCATTTTAAATGCCATTTTAAAAGGTCAGGAGGAGCAACGTTTACATGCCATTGAGTTTTTGGACAATATTCTGGATATTCAGCTAAAAAAGGAATTGATTCCTGTTGCGGAATCCATTTTTCAAGTGGGGGTCATTTCGGAAGAAAATCTAAAAAATCTGAATGTTAAGGTACTTAGCGAATCAGAAAGCTATTTGGCCCTATTGAAACGAAAGGATATTAAACTTAAACTGGCGGTACTTTACTTGATTGAAAAAACCAAGGACCCTAAATTTACTCCCCTTTTGGAAATGGTTTTGGCGGATCCCAATGAAAAGGCACGAAAAAAGGCGGCCGAAATCCTGGGTAACCATTAAAAAATTAGCGTCTAATAATTTTGTCGACGCTACTGGCCAAGGTCATGTGGTCCGTTGCGGAATTCTTGCGCAGGACGTTGGTCATAAGCACTACCAAATATTTGCAATTGTCAGGATGTTCTACAATGGCCACGGAATTCATATAGTTGGTTACGTTGCCCATATATTTTCCACAGCTTTCGCCTGTACTTCTATCACATTTATAGAGACTGCCCGATTTAAAATAGACGGCAGCAGGCTTTAGGGCTGTGGATTGTGCATATCTGATCCTTCGGTCCGTCATATACATAAGTCGTTTCATTTCCAGGCTCGATTCCTGGTCCACCACCTTGCCTTGCTCCATCTGTATCAAGAATTTCATCAATCCCACAGGAGAACCAATACTGCCCCCTTTATCGCCTACATAGCGGTTGGGGCCTGAAGTAAAAAAGCTCCCTAAACGCCATTCGTTTGTTGTTATTCCCAGTTCCCGTAGGGGCAGGTTTACCACGTCATTGGCCAAATCTGTCAATTCCTTTTTTGGGGTTGTGGTGAAGTAGGTATCCGCTTCTTCCTGGGTCAAGGTGGGGTACGATTCTCCGAAGGCGGCCATCAATAAGGCTTCCCGCCATACAATGCTCGCTGCCCCGTTGTTACTAACGGATAACATGTGGTCTGCCCATTCAAACAATGTAAAAACATCACTGGCTATGACTTGCCTTTTCACTAGCTTATTGGTTTCTACATTAAAAATAGGAACGGTATGTTCATCCGTTAGTCCCCAAACGCCCGATTTCACTGATTTGGAACGCAAAAGCTCCAGTCGCTTTTCAAAGGAATCCGGATATATATTTTTCAATTGGGTGAACAAAGCTACCATTACGGCCAGTTTGCCAACACTGCCCGGTTGATAGCCGGAAGTTTCGTTTCGCTTGGCATATCTAATACTGTCAATATCAGAAATATCCAATACGGTAATGGAATAACTCTTGTCCAACCCCCTAAAAAGCGCATTGATATCCTTTTGGAATTGCTCATCTACGTTTAGGAAGGTGGCTGTACTGTCCTCCTTTTTTGATATTAGGTTCAATTCAATATCCATGTAGGACTTTTGGGCCCCTGGAGGGATAACAGTGGTCGATTTAATCTCTCCACTTTTAACAAGCTCTATATACTTCAACCGTTTGATTCCAGTATGTAAATACCCATCAATGGGGTAGTAACTCATGGTGGTAAAGGCCGAACATATCAGCAATAATACAATATATTTAATATTCTTTTGCATCCTATATTTTTTTAGAAAGGGGAATGTTTTTGTCCAAATCGATTTTTGGCGTAATAGATTCCAAATAATCGGAGCTTAACGCTTTTTTATTTTCTACAAAAGGGCGTATTTGAAACAGCCACAACTTATTGTTCTGGAATCCCAATTCCACGTCATAGGCCCCTGTATAATCCGATTGGGTTGCAGTGGGCATAGTTTCGCGAATGGTTTTGGCCAATGCACTTATTTCCTCCATATTTTTTTGGTTGAGGATGAAATTCTCAAAGGTGGACATTTTTTTCTCCGTTCCTCCGGTTGCAGGAAGGCGATTATGGTACATTTCCCTGGCGGGTGCCAAAAGTTGGGCGCCACCGGTATCCTTGATCAGATAAGTTTCTGCCGATTGGCCATCTACAGCACCTCCTGCCCCCCTGCTAAAGGCTATGGTAAGATCATCAGGATTACCGGAACTTATGCCCTTGGTGATCAATACTCCGGAATAGTCCACATCCACACTGGGAATTATTAAAATGGAGGGGAAAACATTTTCCGGATTTAGGAGGTATTTCTGGCGCCATTTAAAACTGCGTTCAGAGTAGGGGGATGCCCATACATCCTTAATTCCCGATATAATTTTTTCCTTGGCCGCTACGTTGAAAATGGTAAGGTTTAATCCAGCACCGGTAAAATTCTTCAAATCCTCCATGTTGGTGTCACTTCTCAGGAAAACTGGAATTTCCCCCATCTCCTTACCCAATACCTCTTTGAACCCATTTTCCAGGAGGGCAATGAATTGGGGTTTCATGGGCATTTTTTTAATGGCCTCCCTCAAGATTTCCAATTGCCGTAATTGATAGCTTTCAACCTCTCCTTCAGATTTGCCTTCGGCCCTCATTTTTTCGGCCTGCTTAAAGGTGGAGTTTAAAAATTCCCAATAGCTGGCTTGCGCACCGGGCATGGTTTGGTCCATATGGTCCCTAAAGATTCCGAAGGGAATCACCAGACCTTCGACTAACATTTCCGGGAACATTTTTTTTAACTGTCCCAAGTTGGCCGCTTTTGGACCGCAAAGTTTACCGGAATCGTCTGCGTCCACTGCCCTAAGGTTTAATATGGCATTTTGGTCCAGGCGTATATTCTCAATGGGTACTTTAATTCTTTCTTCTTTGCGCTCTATTTTAATGAACAAATGGCGTTCCTCCTCGGACATGTCCTTTTCCAACTTCATAATAATGTTGCCCTTGTTGGATACCGCATAAAACACTTTTTCTCCGTTGTATTTTTTAAGATCTTTAAGGTTTTCATCGCCCAGGGCGGCATTGGGAATACCCATATTCCGAGCCAGCAATTGCACATGGGATACCATGTTTCCTTCGGATACGGTAGCAATACCAGCTACCGGTTTAAGATCGGAAGGTGGTCTTTGAAAAATATAAATCTTGTCCGAGGATACTTCTATTTCATCTGGGGAACCACCTACTACTACCAATTCACCAAGGGCATAACCAGGGTTTAGGCCCCGTAGGCCACTTTGGTTGTCTATGTCCATGACCTTATTGGTCAAAGCGGATTCCTGGGCGATGAGATCGCCCAATTCTCCTACAGTCTGACCTAAATGTAGGGCAATGGAACCTCTAATTCTATCATCTATAAAACCATATGTCTTAGGTTCAAAACCGGTATAAATATCCACGATATCCTGATAATTGGCCTTTACCATGGAAGAGCTCCATTCCACTTCCCTACGTGCATTTTCCAATACTGTGGTTAGTTGCCCAAGGGACATGGTACTGCTGCTGGATCCTTTTAGCGATAAATTGAGTTGTTCCCATTCTGCCAGTTCTATATAACCTGCACCGGCATTCGCCATTCCCAAATAACAAACCTTGTCCAATAAACCGTTTAGATCTTGTGGCTGCCACTGGGGAGAATTTTTAAATATTACTTCTTCCAACTTCAGGGAGGCGTCCAATAACTGCAGGCGGGCCGATGCATTTTCTTCTTTTAAGATGGCCTGTCTTATATTTAAAAGCAATTCGGCCGTAGCGGGAATAAGCTCTGCAGCATTTGTTTCTCCACTGTAACTACGGGTAAAATCTTTGATGGAAGCCCCGATAGGGCTGTCTTTAACAAGGGGAGTATTTTTCTGAATTTGCGCAATATCTACAGGTTTGTAGAAACTGGCCATGGCAGACACCAGAGCATCTATTTTTGTTTTAACCCCATTGGTTAGTTTATGGCTGTTTTTAGATCTAAAGTCCTTTACTTTATTAATATCCCCAGCATCTGGCCGACTATGGATTTTGACCCTTAAATCCATGAATTCAGGGATTAAATCCGATATTACTTTGGAATCGCTCCTTATTTTTTGGGCCAGATTGTCATCGCCATTATGTGGAATATCCTTTAATGATTGTCGAACGAGATAAAAATTTTTGATTAAATTCTCGGTGTTGGACAACAGCCAATTGTAAAAATCCAAACCCCAGGCCTCTTCGTCCTCTGCCTGTGTAGCCCCACGATAGTACTGCCCCCTTTCAAGGATCCAGCCATTGTCAACGGTTCTTAAATACTTGTCCAATTGGTACTGCTTAAGGCGGGAATGATTATTTTCTGCGTCCCATAATTCCTCTTTGGAAGTGTAGGATAAAATTTGACCTAAAAAAAGGTGGTTGCTCTTTCCTAAGTCGATAACCGAGCTTTTATAGGTAGCGTGTTGTACTCCAGGTCCAATATTATCGGGACAAGGGTCTTTGGGTTGGCGTATGCTCCCATCTGTACAGAACCAACGAATTTCCTTGTAAGGTCCGCGGATATCCTTTTTGTAGGAATTGATCAAATCCTTTATTTCCTCATTGCCCAGTTTTTGACCCGGACTTAGCAGTGGAAAACAAAAAAGAAGGATATATATAAATGTATGTTTTTTCATAACGTTGTAATGGCAGTTCCAAAGTGTATTCAAATGTAATACCAATTTTAATGCAAATATAGATTTAAGCCGAGTTTCCCTGGCCTAATCAATAAAACCATGCCAAAAGGGGAGGAGTGGTCATGGTGTAAAGTCGGTAAAGCTATAGAATATAAGAAATTGAAGGAAGGTTTACAAATTACGTCATTGTGGTTTCTATGCCCTAAGCATCAGCTTTCAACCGATGGTCTATTACAATAACGGGTTTTCTGCTCATTTTGGGAAATCGCAATTCCTGAAGGGTTTTAAAATCGTGGAATTCAATTTTTGGGAGTACCCTTAGTTTTGCCCTGAAGTGATCCTTGATGGTCTGTAATAAATCATTGGTAGGATTGGCCGTAGCTATTTTAATACAAATTTCATCGGTACCTATGTCGTTATGGTCTATTTCGATAACAAAGGCGTCTATATCATTAAAAGAATTAAGTACGTTGTACATGGCCGGAGGATAGAGTGTAGTACCCTTGTATTTTATCATTTGTTTTTTCCTACCTATCACTGGGCCTAAGCGTGGTGTATTTCTCCCACAGGAACATTTGGAGGTGTGGGCTTGTACGATATCGCCGGTTTTAAATCTGAGTAAGGGCATGCCTTCAACCCCTAGGGTAGTAATGGTGAGCTCCCCTGGCATTCCTTCACCAACCTGTTTACCGTCATCGTCCAGGATTTCAATAATGATCAATTCCGGGTGATGATGTCCGCCTTGCCTTGCCTTGCATTCGGTAAAGGCCGTACTCATTTCTGTGGATGCGTAGGTNGAATATAGGGGAATATTCCAATCTTTCTTTATTTTGGCAGCGAGGGTGTTCAATGAAAAATCTTCGTTGCGCAATGATTCCCCGATACATATGGCTCCTTTTAAACCAACCTGGTTGGGGTCTATTCCGTGCTGATGGGCATATTCTATGAGTTTCAATAAAAAAGACGGGACCACAATTAGGTAGGTTGGTTTAAATTTAAGAATGGAATCCCATTGAAGCTCAGGTATTCCTGCGCCTACCCTGATAATTCCTGCCCCCAGTTTTCGGACTCCCAAAAAATACGCCAACCCTGCCATAAACCTTCTATCCATGGTTGTCGTTAATTGCAGAATATCGTCTGAGGTAACACCGGCACAGTCAAAAGAGATGGCCTCGTTATAGGCCAAACGATTAAGGTCATTGTCCGTAAGCGCAAAGGTTACAGGTTCTCCCAAGGTACCTGATGTAGTTACGTAGTCTATTATCTTGTGTCTATCCACACATAGGAAATCATCATTGTATTGTTGTAGATCTTCTTTGGAGGTTGTGGGCAGTTTGGCTAGGTCGGCCAACGTTTTTATATCGCTGGCCTGTAGATTATTTTCTTTAAAAATTCTTTTATAATAGGCAGAGTTTTGGGTAATATAGTTGATAAGCTCCCTTAAACGCTGTTCTTGTAAATGTTGTATTGCCTCTGCCGATGCTTTTTCAATTTCAGGGATCATTATTGTAGTTTACGTTTTAATCTTCGAATATACGAATGTACCAAAGCTTTCTCGGGAACTGTGGTAATTTCTTTTGTGCTTGCTTCCAAAAAGTCGTTGAGGGCTGCCCTATAGTATTTTTTATTGTAATTATAGAGGCCCACCCAATAGTGTGTTTCCCAAAATTCAGGATTCAATCTTTTGAATTCCTCAAGAAATTTAGGAGGCAAATGTTTTTTGTCTTTGACCGCTTGTTTTATTTGATCAATTTCTATGCGATACTTTTCATAGTTTTGATAAGCTTGGGTATACAGAAAACTATCCTTTTCAATGTTTTTGCCAGGGATGGAAAGCGCTGATCCTTTTCTGTTGTTTAAACTGTCCTTAAAAACTTTGTTTAGGTCATAGGCCACAAATTCGCCTAATTGGTAGGGATTTGAAGAGACCCAGACCAATCGCTGCTCTGGCTTAAAAACAATTCCATGATGGGCCAATAATTGGTTTAACGCCTTTTCATTGCCGTACCCAATATNGTTGTCCCTAAGGCCTTGCTTATTTCTAAGGATGTCCACCGCAATTGTTGGGGTTATTTTTTTATGGTTTCCCAAAAGTTCTTCCATACGTTCATATCTGTATTTGGAATGACTTTCAAAAATGTGTTTTTGGTTGTTTTTGTCTTCGGCATAGGCATCACTCTGAAAGTGGTTGGAGCATATCAATTCGTTGGAATTGGGAACTTCATAAACCCCAAAATTATGGGGAGAGACTTCGATTATCATCGCCTTTTTATCCCGGGCACTGCCCACGAGAATGGATTCGGATACAAAAACCTGTCGTTTTTTAGCGATGCTTATAGCTTCCTCCAAAGTAGCGGCATATTGTAATATTTCTCGGGTAAGGATGCTGATAGGCGTCTTTGCAACCAAGGGAATTTTGGATTTTCCCGCATTGATGGTAACCGTTAGTCCGTGCTCGTTCATCCCCGAGACCACTCCTGTCATACCAGCCCAGGTAACGGACATAAATTTGTGGCCTTCGGTGGGATCTTGGAAGGAAATTATTTTGTTTTTAGCAAAATCGTCCCCAGCGTAAAAGTCAAAATTGCGACCAAGGATTAAACTTCCGTCTTCGGATTTATTGCCCCAGACGGCAAAGGAAGAACAACCAACAAGGGCCAAATCTTGAAGGGCATGCCCTATATCATGGGCACCGTGAAGGTAAAGCACCCTAGAATAGGGATCTGCTATGTCGTTAAAGTTTGGGGAGGCATATCTGGATAGTCCCCAAATTTCTGCTTTAATTTCCTCGGGAATGTTCTTGTACATTTTTCTATTGTACCATGCCAAGAATTTTCTCAGGAAGTACCTTTTTGTTTTGGAGGGCACCAGTTCCTCTACTTTGGATAAAAATATGGCTTCCTGTTGCTGAAATAGCTCTTTAGTAAGCGCTCCCGTTATTAATCCCCTTTGCAAGGGATCTCCGGAGACATAAAGCTCCCAAAGTCCTTGCTTGTTTTTAAACAGGGAGTTATTGGAATAAACATAGGAAGTATCCGAAGTTTTTGTTATTTCAGGAATTTGACTGTTGTAGTTACTTAAATCAGGTCTATCCTTCAGGGATTTTGAAATCCCACAAGAACTAAAAAGTCCAAGAATAACAGCAACACAAACAATCCATTTTATCCGGTACATCCTAATTCCCTGATTTATTCTTTTCCAAACCTATTATTGGTTTTTATCAGCATCCTTTTCTCTTTATAGTCTACCCACTTTTGGCCCCAAATTTTTCTCATTGTATTTTCAAACGGTCTCATAAAAAATAAATTTCCAAACATTTTGGACAACAATAAAGGGTTTTTGGGCAAGGCCCTTAAGGTAATGGAAAATCCGCCATCGAGGTATTTAATGTAGTGCCAGTAACCACTGGGCATATAAAGGGCGTCCCCATGTTTCATTTCCACATATAGCCCTTCTGCCTTTTTTAGGGCAGGATAGCGATCAAAATCTGGATCATCCATATTTATGGATTCCAAATTATGTACTGAAAAAGGAACCTTGTAGAGGTATTTTGTCTGTTCGGGTGGAAATAAAAGAATGCTTTTGTGTCCGTGAAAATGAAAATGGAGTAGGTCTGACAAATCCATGTCATAATGGGGAAGCACAGCGGAGCCTTCACCACCAAAAAACATGACCGGCAGCCGTTTAAAAAATTTTAATCCAATTTCAGGGTAACGTATATCCTTAATGAGTTCGGGCATTTTATCCAGGATATTATAGAAAAAAATACGAAGGTCCGTTGGTTTGGATTTTAGGATTTCCAGGTAGTCGTACAGTTTCATTTCCGTTACGGGGGCAGCGGAGTTTTGTTTTCCTTTGGTAGGTTCATTGTTGTACAGGGGAACCACCTGGTCTCCTGCCTTTTTCTGTATGTAATCTATATTCCATTTCTTACGGGCTGGCCAATCCGAGGTGAGGTTTTCAATTAAAACAGGGCGTTGGGTTTTGTAATATTTATTGATAAAATCCTCCTTGCTAATAGAACTGACCCTTGTTATAGGAATTGTTTTAATCTGTCCCATATTAAACTTCTTGAGCTTTATTGACTTCCAAAATTTTTTCCAATAAATAATCCTTTCCTACCAACTCCGAACAGGTAATAATTGCGCCAATGGTGACGCCCAAGATTCCGTGCATATTTAGACTTTGACCTGTAAACAATAGGTTTTTTATTTTTGTTCTGGGAGAAACAAAGGAGTGTAGCGGATTGTTTACATCCTTAACATAGCCGTACATAGATCCGTTGTGCGACCCAATGTAATCTCTATAGGATAAAGGTGTAGAGGCATAAACGGTTTGAATGCAATCTCTTAGGTTGGGGAATTTTTTTTCCAATTCCGTAATAAAAATTTCAGTTTTATAGGCCTTGAACTGTTCATAGGTCTGCCCTCGATCATTTTTGGAGGCAACGGTATTAAAGGTGTTCCGCCAGCACTCTACCTCTTTGAAATTCATATAGGTCATAGCTATTAGACTATCCCCCCAACCATCATCCTTTTTGTTGATGCCCATAGAGACCATATACCCCTCGGGCCAACTTTCCTGGGTGTAATTTTGTGCATCCCAAACGCGATCGCCATATTTAAAATGATAAAAATTTTTATTGTGGTATTTAAAGGATTTTGGTTTTAATACAATGTATACGCTAAAGGCCGAAATAACACTTTCAATGTTATTTATCCTGTTGGTGTAGGATTTTCTAAAATTTTCCAAACCAACCATTTTTAAAGTCAGTTTGGGTTCTATGTTGGAAATGAAGATATCACCGTTTATTTGCTTTCCATTTTTTATTTCCACTGAAGTGACTTTCCCATTTTCGACATTAAATTTGGAAACTTCATGATGTTTGAAGGTGTCGCCCCCCAATTTTTTTATTTGTCTAATAAGAACTTTGGTAATCTGGCTTCCTCCGTTAACACATCGGTAGGCACTCTCTATATAGGAATTTACGGAGAGGGCATGTACATAAAATGGGGAACGTTCCCCGTCACCGGCATAGAGAAAATTGGTGCCCGCGAACACGGCTTGTAATTTTTTATTGTCTGTAAGGGAATTGATGTAGGTTTTGGCATTGAGCTTAAAAACGTCATCTTGTCCATAGGAGGGATTGCCCTTGTTTAAATTATATAAGGGGAACTTGGAACATGTTTCCCTTAATTTTTTACTGTAGGTCTTTATCGCCTTTTCCTCATCCGGAAATTGGGAAACCAAACTTTTTTCAAACCGATCATATCCTTGGGCGTGCCTGTACTCCTTGGGATCCCCTTCAAACGTAATGATATCAAAACCGTCTTCATCCAATTTCTTGAGCTTCAATTGGTCCATGATACCCAGATACTTAAAATATTGGTGCAGGTTTTGGCCTTCCGAAAGTCCGCCAATATAATGCACTCCAGTATCGAAGATGGTTTTGTCCCGGACAAAGGTTTGCAGGTTGCCCCCAAATTGATTGTTTTTTTCCAAGACACAGACACTATAACCTTCTTTGGCCATTATCAAGGCAGAAACCAATCCCCCTAATCCGCTCCCAACAATTACAATGTCGTAATGTGCTTTCATAAATGGTACTCTTTAGAATTTTCCAAACCAACGTTTAAAACTTGGTTCTGTTAGGTGCTGAACCCAAATGATAACTTATATCATTCCCTGATTCTAGACGGATATTTTTTTTTTTGACTCTTACGAATATTACTTATTCTAGGGTCCTGTTTTTTCCAAGATAATAAGATTATCATATTTAAAGACAATTTTAAAACCAGTGGACAATATAATTCTTTCCAACAATTTTGCACCGTCCTTTATCAATATCAGCAGCTTTATGTTGTTTCTTATTTTAGATACAAAACTATCCAAGTCCTGCATTTCCACATCAATGATCAATGTATCTGCAGGATGTGCCATGGCGTCATCAATTGAATCCGCCGCGCTTAACTTGGCTATTTGTTGGGAAATAAAACTGTTCTTTACAATAGGCCTTATCTCCCTATCCTCCAAATAGGTAAAAATTTTGCGATCTACGGCATTTAAAGATAATAGAAAATCCAGTTGCCCGTAATCTTTTGAAAGGTGAATTATGGAATCGGAAGATCCAATGTGTTTTGAAATCTGGGCGTAAACTTTGGCGTTGTTCTTTAAATCTGTTTTTACAGCACGGTAGATACTATCTCCNTTGTATCGATAATCTTCCAGAATNATTNGTATGAAATAGGTATCTCCTTCCACTTCATTCCTCAATGTCTGGAATTCAGATCTGAAATGGGTTGCGATACCCTTGTTGCGCTCTCTGTAGTTTTTGCCGAAGCGTTGGTCCTCTGGGGAGATTCGATCCAAGATCTTGACCGTTATACTGCCATTTTTTATCACAAAACTTCCTTTGGGAAGTACTTCCGAATTTCCATGTATCAACACTGGAACAATATCCATGTTGAATTTTTCCGCCAAATAAAAGGCTCCTTTATGAAACCGTCTTATTTTGTTGGTTTTGGATCTGGTCCCTTCCGGGAATGCCATTAATGAATATCCTTGGGCTACCTTGTTCCTTAAGTGTTCAAGGCCATTATCTATTCCCTCGGACACAGGATAAAATCCCGCCAGTTGTACAGCCTTGCCGAATATTGGGGATTTATACACCCAGTCGTTTACCAAATAAATAATCTTTGGATGTAGCATGCCGACCGCCAAAATATCCAAAAAAGAGGTGTGGTTGGCTATGATGATGGCAGGTTTACTAAAATCCTCCCCTGACGTATTGATTATTTTTTTGCTTACAAAGGGATTGGTATACAGTACTGATTTCATAAATTTTGAAATGGTCTTGTGAAACCATTTCATTTTAACCTTTTTTTTGAAAGGCAATATTTTCATAAAGGAGACGCTCCATATTGACAAGAGTAGTCCGCCGGTACCATAATAACCAAATGAAAGGACGGAATGAACGAGCAACCGAAGGCTAATGGGGCGTTTTTCCTTGCTCCCAATAAAGAGTAAAAATAATAAGGGTTGTATGGTGAAGGCAACAAAAACGGCCGATAGGATTCCTATAAGTGAAACTAGGCTAATGGAATGCAATGCCGGGTGTTTGGCAAAAATAAGTACGCCAATTCCCAAAATTGTAGTAATGGCGGACAGTAGGATGGAGGTTCTGTGGGTTCTCAATACTTTTTCCCCTTTCCCATATTCCTTGAGCAGTCCTGTTGTTATGAATATGCTGTAATCTATTCCCAAGCCAAATATAAAGGTGGAGATAATGATATTAAAGATGTTGAATTCTATGTGCAACATCCCCATAATTCCAATAGTAAGCCACCAAGTCAATAGTATTGGGACACTAGTGACCATAACTAGGGAGAGACTCCTGAAGAAAAAGAATAGGATCAGGACCACTATTCCAAGGGAATAGCCAATTAGTTTATTGAAATCATTTTTGAGGTTGCCCAAAAACATTTCGTTCATTTCCTGTCTATCGATGACAAGGGTCTTGGGGTAAGTTTTAAAAATTTGCTTAATTCTTTCTTCGTTTCCTTCCTTTAATTTTACCAATGAGGTAACAGTGGTAAAATCATTGTCGGTAACCAAATAGTCATCAATTGGCAGGGTAGCAGCACTACTGTAATCCACAATATTCAACAGCCTAAAATCTCTGNTGAGAAAGGAATGGAATTGATCAAAGGCATTAGGCTTNAATCCTAATTCGGAGCCGCTTTCCTTAAGATTCTGTTTTGTGTTTTCAATGATATCCACGTTCCAAAACGCTTTCCAAAGATCAATTTTTTCCTGCTGCTTTTCTTGGGATAGGACTAGGTTGCCGATGGAGCCAAAACTAAGTATTTCCCCATTATTCCTTAGGCTGTCCAGTGCATAGGCTATGGTGTTATTGGTTTGTAGGACCTTTTCGCTATCTTCCCCATAGACCGCCAAATAAATGGACTTGGATGACATATTGGTAAGTGCGTCCAATCTTTCCCTAGCTTCCAATAAGGCTGTAGGCTCATAGTTGAGTTTCGCAATATCCTTATTGAAAATAACCTTGTCGTGAAAAAAAATACTTGCAATCAAGAGGCCTAGAAGGATGGTTATACTCCATTTGTTTTTATGAAGGTTGTAGGAGGCTATTTTATCCAAGAGGGTATACTTTACTGTAAGCTTGTTGGTGTTTCTATAGACATGGGGTATAATCAGGAGAGCAAAAATGCAGGAGCCAATTACGCTAACGGCCGCAAAGATGCCAAGATCCTGTAAGGCTTGNGATTCTAGGAAAAGAAGACACAAAAAGGCCAGGGCAGTNGTCATACTACTCATGATTACTGGCTGGGCCACATCGGTGTAAAGTGTTTTTACAGAGGGGTTGTTTCTTATTTGGGTTAGTATATGTAAGGAATAATCCAGGGTAACCCCTAGCAGTACAGAACCTATCCCCAAGGAAATGGCAGAAATCTTTCCTCTAGTCAAATACAGAACCGCAACCGAAAGTGTGGCACCAAAAAGGGTTGGGGCGAAAAGTATAAAGGGAATGGTTAATTTCCTATAGAATAGGATAAGTATGCCCATTAAAATGGACAAGGCAATTGTGACCGTAAGGCGTATATCCTTTTTGATTTGTTGAGCGTTGGCAACGGCTATTAGGGTGGCCCCATAATACTCACTTTTTACCTTGTCCTGAAATAACTGGTCCAGTTGCCCTTGTGTTTCATATAGCTCCGCTACGAACTTGGTATTCTCCACGGTTTCGCTGGAAGGATGGACCGGGGTGATAAAGAGTAATATGTTTTGAAGATCCTTGCTTAGAAGAAAGCCATCCTTAAGGGTAAACTGATCCCCGATGCCCAATCGGCTTAATTTCTTTAAGGCCATAAAGGAGATGCCGAGGGGGTCTTTTAAAATCATTTCCTTGGCAACGATTCCGGAGGGGGAAATTAATGTTCTATAGTTTTTTTCTGTGATTTTGGCAATGCTGTCCTTTCCCAGTTTTTTTGAAATGGTATTGTAGTCCTCCCTGTCCAGCAACAGGGGAGCATTTTCATAGACAAATTGCAAAGTGTTCCCTATATCTTCGTCATCTATTTTGCCTTGTATTTTTTTTATATGTGAAGAGGATTTTTTGGATATACTATCCAGAAAATCATTTGCATACCTAGTTAGCTCTTCAATTGGCGCTCCTGGTCGGCGCACAATATTAACGATGATCTTATCTGAAAAATTTACCGATTTTAAGACTTTTTGTACTTCTTCGGTCTTGCTATTACTGGGTATAAGTTTGCTTATGTCTTCCTCGAATTCAATTTTAAAAGCAAAATATACAAGTCCTAAAAATAGGGCAAAGAGACCAATGCCGCCGAGCAGTCTTTTCTTGGCCACATATTGATAAAACCTATATAAAACACTACCCATTTTTAAGTGCAATTCTTTTTCTGTCAAAAATATTCAAAATAATATAACCGCAAATTCCAGCTGTAAAAGATCCAATTAAGGAAAGGGTTATACTACCGATTATATAGGATTTTAAATGTTTTATGACTTCAAAATTGGCGCCTGCCTCCTCAAAAGTAAAATTAAATTCGGTACCCAGGACCCAGTGGCCTATTTTAAGGCTGATGAACAGTACAAAGGGAATCAAAGGTGCGAAGCTTACGTTGGAAAAAGCGAAGGCAATGGTCTTGTTCAGTTTAAATAAAACCGCCAAGAAAATAACTATTAAAGTTTGGAACCCCCATAAGGGAGATAGCCCAATAAGTACGCCCAAGGCTATGGAAATCGCCTTTTTTTCATGGGAATCGTTGCTGCCTAGAAAGTCTTCGTAGAAAAACCTTTTAATTCCTTTTTTTTTTATTTTTCGAATTAAATCCCTTGGAAAAATATAAAGAAACGTAAGAATTACCAAGTAGGTGTTCAATAGGCTAATTCGCGAAAAATCGGTAAAGGGCCTAAAGTGTGATACCCTTTCGGTTACATCATAGCTTACTTTTATGGGGATATTCTTCACTGCTATTCCGCTCCATGCGGCCTTGACGATTGCTTCGATTTCAAATTCAAATTTATTTGTAAAGAACCTGATATCCTTTAAGGCCTTTATGGGATATAATCTATATCCGGACTGGGTGTCCTGTAGCCTAATCCCAGTTTCTACCCAATACCAAAAGTTGGAAAATTTGTTGCCAAAACTACTTTTTTTAGGAACATCTTTTTGTCCCATATTCCTTGCTCCTATATAAAGGACGTCTTTGGACGTTTCCTTGCTTAGGCTGTTAATAAGCATGGGAATATCATCTGGAAAGTGCTGGCCATCGGAATCAATGGTAATGGCAAAATGAAACCCCTTTTCCAAGGCCAATTCAAAACCTTTCCTCAATGCATATCCTTTGCCTATGTTTTGTGGAAGGGTAAGGGTGTTGATATTGGGAAAGTCAGCTAAAATTTGGGCCGTGGTGTCGGTCGACCCGTCATTTACGACCAAAATATCTTGGGTGTATTGCAGTACCCCTTCAATCACTTTCGTTAGGGTTTTATGATTGTTGTAGGTAGGTATTATCACACAGCATTTAAGCTGATCCATAGCTTTAGTTGTGGATGTGGTAAGTTGTGACACGGTTTTAATGTAATTTGGTTGTTCCAACTTGTGGAAAAATACAAGACATGGTTCGCAAAAATAGGAATTACTAAAGTTAAAACCGTTGCTTTTCTTCAGTATTAAATTCTGTTGATTGTAATACAAATGATTTTACAAAGTCCTTGACCGCTTTGGAATTGGTGTTTTCGTACTGATTTAAAATGAATGCTTTGTCTTCTTGAATGTTGGATTTGTATTTCAAAAACTTGGGGGAATTTTCCTGAATACTAAACCGAAGACACCTTATTTCTATATTTTCAGGTTTTTGTGATACAGCGTACTCCAATAATGATACCCCATCTTTAAAGAGGTTTTTTCTTTCCATATTTTCCCTGGTATATTTGGCGGATAAGGCCATAACCGCACCTTTGTAGGCTACCAAAACCATGTTGTCTTGTTGGGAGACCGATTCCAGTTCTTTCCTTAAGGCCAAGGCTGATTCACGGTTGTTGGTGGCCAATTTAAATTCCTTGCGAATCTGATCCAGATCGGGAGTGAAAGACACATTGGAAAGTACGAATAGAAGAAAACAGAGAAGTTTCATTTAGGCCACACTTTTAAAGGTTGCACTAAGTTTTAGGGCCAAGGTTTCCCCAAAGTTGGTGGTACTTTTTACCTTGATCATACCATCCATTTCTGTGAGGTTGATATCAATTAAAAGTATTGGGTCGGTTTCTGGATTTATAATTGCCATGAATTTTACATTGCTGGCAACNGATAGAAATAAATCCTGTCCGAGACTTCTTTCGGTCAATTCCTTTATAATTTGAATCATACATACCCCCGGCATTATAGGTTTACCGGGAAAATGTCCTTTAAAAATTTCATGCTTGGGATTCAACTTGATTTGGGCAGATAGGCCATCTTCATTTTTATTGAAAGTTTCGGTACTGTATAATCCTTCTATCAACATTTTGATTACATATTAAATTTGTAGGCAAGTCCAATTTGGATTACCCTGTTCAATTGATTTTCCTCAGAATTGCCCCCATATTCGCCCGAGTCATTGAAATCCAGATCGATCAAACCTTGTTTAAATCTCAACTCCAATGCCAGTCCAAAATCAAACTCATATCCTATTCCCCCAAACAAGGCTAGGTCTATGGGTGTAATTTCTAGACTATTGTCGTTGTCGTTAATTAGGTTGATAAAATTATCATCAAAATTAACGTCAAGGCTCGGACCTAAAATAAAGTGGAAGCCCTGATGCGGACTTACAAAAAACTTATTGGCCAGGCCAATGGACACATAATTTATATTTAAGTTTTCCCCATTCCTAATACTTGCCTTGCCTCCCTGATTGGAGTATGCTATTTCGGGCTGTAAGGTATAGCTATCCGTAAGACGTACTGCTAAAAACAATCCAGCGTATAATCCAGTTTTGCTGTCAAGTTGGGAATGGAGGACCTTCGCATTGTTTGCTCCTATTCTTATCCCTAATTGGGATTTACTTTGGGCAAATATCGTGAAAGACAGAATAAGTAAAAGGCTCAATAAAAATATTTTTTTCATTTTAAATTGCTTTTAAATTAATGGACAGCTTAATATCCTTATGTCTTATATTAATTTGTTTGGCATGATTTTTTTCTACTTCCGAAAAAATATATTGTGATTTTTCTTTGCCGCGTTGCGTAGTCAGTATTTTATGTAGTTGTTGCTTCTCCTCAAGGTAAAAGTAAGTGTTGTTCTTTATCCGGGTCTCTGTGAACAAGGTGTCCCCAAGGTTTTTGTAATGATCCAATACTTTGGGATTTTCATGGATCAATACATAGAAGTCCTTTCTAAGAAAGTTGACCAGAATTTTTTTATTCATTTCCTTTAGAATAAAATTAATCTTGAATTCGTTTTTGATAAACGTAAAATCAAATATTTTATTTCCCATTTCAGTGGTAAAGACCACCCTGTAGTATTCTTCGCCCAGCTTTTTTACAACAAAAATTCCTCCAAAGGATTTTTCGGCGAAGTTTATTTTGGCCTTGTAGATATAATCCTTGGAAAGGTCGGAAAAGTAAGGGTTGATAACNGTTGGTATATCGCCATAACTTCTTTCTAGATTGTTTTTTTTNGGAAAGGACGCACAGGCAAATACCAACAGGGTTAAGCTAGTTAGAAAATACTTCATTGTCCAAAGGTTTATTGATCAGTCGGTCAGTAAAGACAATTCTGGTAAAATCATTTGTGGGTTCCACCATTTTAACTTCTAGGACATCGGCTTTTTCCTTATCGAAAAACAAAATAAAAGAAGCGATATAACTTTTTATTTTTTCGTCTTTAGGGATAAAGATGACCTTATAATAATTTTGGCTTTTAAAATAACTCATTGTGAAATCCGAATCCTGGAACAAGTTGCCCTTTACACTATTTACAATCAATTGGTTTAGTTTTCTAAACAAAGCACTATTTCCCAGATCCATATTGCTTTTGGTTCCGGAATCGTTAATTATTAATTTATCACCCTTAAAAATTATGCTGTATTTGAAGGGTTCTGTATACTCCCATTTAACCATGTTGGGGGCCTTAAAAGCCATTTTTCCTTGTGTGGTAATATCGTTGGATAAAAAATCCAGATGTTTATATTGTGTGAAATTACTTTGTATGGTGTTCGTGGCCTTGGACGTCTCATTGATCTTGGCCTTGAACTCGGCAATTTCCGTATTGTTCATATTGCTTTCCTGGGCGAACAAAAGAGAGGTATTGGCAATTAAAACAATTAAAAATAGTAGGTTACGCATAGGCTTCAATATCTAACAATTGGTCTACAGTTACAGATTGCATTTTGTTCTGCTGTAAAAATAGCAATAACTGTTCCAATACTTCAACTGTTTTTTCACTACTATCATGTAGCAGAATAATGTCTCCTTTCTGTATTGTACTGGTAATGCGTTTCAGAACCGCCTTTTTAGATCTCTTGGTAGTGTCTAAAGATCGAATGTTCCAGCCTACTGTTTTAAGTTCCATTTTTTTAACTGCCCTTTTTATACTGGGATTGGTTACCCCAAAGGCGGGTCTGTATAATTGGGGGTTTACACCTGTTTTTTCCTTTATGATAGTCTTGGTTTTTTGGAGTTCCAATAGGACTTTTTGCGTTCCGAAGAATCCAAATTTATTGGCGTGTGTGTAGGTGTGGTTTCCAATAGTATGCCCGTTATCCACTATTTGCTTTGCAATTCCACCATATAATTTTACTTGATGTCCCACGCAAAAAAAAGTTGCTCGGGCATTATATTTTTGAAGTAATTCCAAAACTTTTGGGGTATAGTTGGGGTGGGGGCCATCGTCAAAGGTAATGGATACCAAATTGTCCGGAATTTTATGGTTGAAATGCAAGGCTGGTAGGTGATAGTTCCAGCGGATGTGGAAAGAACCTATAATGGTTAAAGTTGTCCAGACAGTAGCAAGCAGTATATAGGTCCACCAGCCAATTCCCCAAATAATATCCAATATTATTAGGACGATGAAGGCAAGAAGGGATAGACTGTTTATAAAAGGATACTTCAACATTGGCGAAGAAGGGTAAAGCTATGGTTTTTACCTCTGTATTGATTGTACAATAATACAATTTTAAGGCCTTTGGTTTTAATTGTATTGAGAGCTATTGCCTTAGGTATATGCTGTGATTTGAGAATTTTGGCTCCCAACCAAAATCCAAATGCCGATGCTGTATTAAATTCACCGCTCAGATGTTTGTAAACCACTTGTTGGGTATTTTTAAAAGGGCCATTGTTGAGATCCGCATAATAACTGTCGTAGTCAATGTCTCCATTATTACCACTGATCAACACATCTATATCGGCCACGGATAGATTGTTCCCTTTTAAATAGGCCTCAAGATTGGAGACTAGATCTGATTTGGCCATGGTATTAAAGGTCTTTACGTCTATTACCTGCGCATAGCTGGAATCTTGTTTTATATTGGACAACACAAAGAAATTGGCACCTTCTCCAAATACGGTACCCCCGGTTTTGGACTGAAGTAGCTTGTTGGTATTTATCTTTTCCGGTTTTATGTGTTGTATAAGTTTATGTATGGCATTGGTGTGTTTCCCGGATTCATCAACGCCACCAACAAGTATATTTTCTGCTTCCCTTAGCTGTAATTGCATTATGGCATCGATGAGGGCGGATTCAAAGGAAACACTGCTATGTACATAGGTGAAATTATACCCCTTGCAACCAATACCCAATGCAATCTGACCCGCAACCGTATTATGCGTAGACTGAATAAAGGAAGTAGGGGTCAAGAACTGTTCGTTATTGTCCAGGATAGCGGTTACAAATTTTTCTGAATCCCTAACACATCCCATTCCCGTTCCGGTGATAATGGCATCTACATTTGCTAATCCTGCTTCCTCCAGGGCTATTTTAGAGGCTACGACCCCCATTTTAATTCCCTTTGCCATTCTCCGAGCAGCCGCTGGCGGGATATACTCCTTATAATTGGGGTCTATAACAGGTAAAATGTTGTCTTCATAGGTAGTGATTTCCTCCAAAAAATCATTGTTGTCAAATGTTTTTTGGGCAGAAATGGAACCGATACTGTTAATATAAACTTCTTCCATTAGTTGTAGGGAATGCCGATTTCTAAAATAATATACAATAAGATCAAATGGTCCAAATGTAAATATAACAATTCCTTCTTAAGGCTATTTTGAAAAAATAAGAGTAGAACAGTTTCCTCCAAACCCAAGGGAATTGGAAAGAACGGTGTTCAAGGCTTTTTCTTTTAAGGAGGTTTGTGGTATAAGGGAAAACTCTTTCATTGGAGTTTTAAAATTCAAATTGGGATAGATTATATTGTTTTGAAGGGATAGTATTGCATAAACAGCCTCTATAGCACCTGCTGCGGCCAATGTGTGCCCTGTATATGCTTTTGTAGAACTAAATTCTGGAACTTCTTGGCCAAAAACACGTATAAGGGCCCGTCCTTCGGACAGATCATTGTTGCCGGTGGCGGTCCCATGGGCATTGATGTAATCAATATCCTTTGGTTCCAGTCCTGCAACAGCAAGGGCTTTTTCCATGGACAAGGTGGCACCGTCCCCATTTTCAGAAGAGGCCGTTTGGTGGTATGCATCGTTGGCATTACCATATCCGACCACATATCCCAGCACCTTTTTCTTTTCCTTTTTTACCAGGAATTCCGATTCCAATACCAAATAAGCGGCTGCCTCCCCTAAGTTAAGTCCTTTTCTATTTTCGTCAAAAGGTGTGTTGTAGGTGTCGGACAAGATCATTAAAGTATTAAAACCATTGATGGTGAATTTGGACAAACAGTCGGCCCCACCGACAATTACCCTATCCAATTTACCTGTTTTAATTAATCTGGCCCCGAACATTATGGCATTGGCAGCAGAGGAACAGGCAGTACTGATAGTCGTAACCAAGCTTTGATCTATGCCCAATTGTTCCGCTATTTTTTCCGTAGAGTCCCCGGCATGGTGACCTTCAATGTACCTTCTATTGTCCTCACTTTCCAAGTAATCATAATAAAATTTTTCGGTCATATCCATTCCGCCAACACTAGTGGAAGAAATAAGGCCAGTCCTATAAGCTCTTATATTGGCTATTCCGGCGTCTGCAACGGCTTCTTTAGCAGCTATAGCCCCCAACAAGGCCGTTCTGGAGTAATTGTTGTTGGAATCCAGTCCCAATTGAGCTTGCAGTTCTTCGTTGGTGTATTCAATTTCACCTACCATAATACTGCCCTTGTGTATGGTGTCTATTTTGGAAATATGGGAAATGCCTGTTCTACCCTCCAATAGTGAACTGTAATTCTCGGCCACATTGTTTCCAATAGCCGAAATGATTCCCATTCCTGTTATAGCTACTCCTTTGGACATGAATTTTTTATTTTAAGGTATGCATTTCCTTGGATGTAACCTATTACATCATGAAGTGAATAAACACCTTGGTATAGTACTTTTGGGTGTAACTGAATTATTTTGTGCGATGTGCGGCTATATAATTTGCCATGATTTCAATGGATTCAAATATTTTTTTTCCCTCTTTTGGGTCGGTAAGTTTTATTCCATAATCCTTGTCCAACATTACTATCAGTTCCAGCGCATCAATGGAGTCCAGTCCAAGACCGTCACCAAACAAGGGATCGTTATCTGCAATTTCTTCAATTGCAATATCCTCCAAGTTTAATTGGGTAATAATTTTTTCCTTAAGTTCTTGTTTTAAATCGCTCATTTGGTTGTGTACAATTTTATTATTTCTTCTTTTTTGTGTGCAATGCTTCCTTCTGCAGAAACAAGGTATAAAAATGCTTCATAGTCCTCTGCGTCACAGTTTATCCAACCACACAACACTTCGTCCGCTTTTTCCGTTTTGATTAAACTGCTTGCATAGGCGTGTAGATAATCTGCATTAAAGTGGTTAAAGATAAAAAAACTATTTTCAGAATGCAGCCTATGTTTAATACTTATCTCTCCAAGACAAATATTGGGCAAGGTGTAGACGAAAATAGCGGGACTCGGGAAGTAGTTTTCTTTGTCTGTAATGGACTTCTGGTGCTTTCTATCGGTTTGCAGGCTTGAAGCACTATTTGAAAATACCAAGGCAATATTCTTGGGCATTTCGGGATCTTGGGTCATTGGTTTAAGTAAAATATCGGTGGCCAGAAACCCAAGTTTGCTGAGGTCGTCCATTTTAAAAAACTTGGGATAATTGGTATCCATCTTTTTATAGGCCAGTTTTATAAAAGTGGTGAAATCGCTCGTTGGGTCTTCAAAGAGCAACTTATCATTCAACAGTACCTTATTGTTGGAGATTCTACAATAATCCTTTATTTTAAGATTTTGGGCCTTCATGATTCAACCTTTTTAAACACGGCAGCTGTATTACAACCCCCAAAACCGGAAGCTGTTTTTAAGAAGCAATTTAAATCCTTAGAGGTAGTTGCTGTAATTATATTGAGGGGCTGGGATACCCCCAACTCGGTAAATCCCTTGGAGGCATATAAGGTATTGTGATAAAGGGAATGCATGCCAACAATGGTTTCCAAAAGTCCCGATCCCCCAAGGGTATGTCCAAAATAACCTTTGAGGCTGTTCAACGGAACAGTGTCCAGACCTAGTCTGTTCAGGGCTATTGCCTCCATTTCATCATTGAAATTGGTTGCAGTGCCATGGGCCGAAATATAATCTATATCCCGAGAACCTACCTTGGCTTCCTTGAAGGCGGAAAGTATACTGCGATAAAGACCTTCCCCTGTTCTTGATGGGCCGGAAATATGATTGGCGTCGTTACAGGAGGCTTCGCCCAATATTTCCACGGCCTCGGGTACTAATTTTTTTTGATCCTTGCTTACCAATACACTGGCGGCCACCTCCCCAATATTAATACCCGATCTTTGTTTGCAGTAGGGCTTGCAGGGTAAGGGACTCATTGCTTGGAAGGAATTGAAGCCTGAAAGAATAAAATTGGAAACAATATCCCCTCCAACAATAAAGACTTTATCGAAAGTACCCTGGGAAATAAATCTCTTAGCAATAGAAATGGCCAATATTCCGGAAACACAGGCATTGGAAAGTACAATAGGTTCTGTGGTAAATCCAAAATAGTTTTTAATAATATGCCCTAAGGTTCCCAGATAGGCCCTCTCAGAAGGCATTGGGTTCCTAGGGTCCAGGGTGTCTATATTTCCTTTGGTTGTAGAGAGGATCAACCCAACCCTATCCGTTAATGCTACACCCGACGCTTTGATAATCTTGGTGAGTGATAGGATCATCATTTTCTCCAAGCGGGTATAATCGCCATTCGGTTGCAATTTTTCAAAGGCCATTCCTAGCTTATCGGTATCCAAAACCGAGGCATAAAACGGGGAAGGAAATAGGTTTTCATCTTCAATCAATGTTACCCCGGATAAGCCCTCATGAATATTGTGCACCACCGTAGGACTATCAAAACCTAAGGAAGAGACAATATTGTTATATGAGAGATAGATCTTATTCATTTAATAATCCAACTTTTTGTTTCCATTCCAAGAAAAATGTTGGCATGGTCAGAGATAAACCTCCTTCGTCTTCCACAAAAACCTGTGTGGTTTCCCCGGTGCATACCAGTTTGTTTTGTGGGTCATAAATTTCGTATTTAAACACCATTTTGGCCGCAGGTGAATCTACAAAAATTGTTTTAATAGTGGCAACATCGCCATAGCGCAACGGAAGTTTGTGTTCACAGGACGATTTGACGATAGGGGTGGTGTAGCCGGCCGCCTTGTGATCTAGATAGGCAATACCATGATGTCTGCCAAAGGCTTCCCTGCCATCCTCAAAATATTGGATGTAATTTCCGTGCCACACAATGCCCAAAGGGTCTGTTTCGGCAAAGCGAACCCTGATTTTACTGGTAAAGCTAATCTCTGATTTGTTCTTAGACGGCATTTTTTCTTTCATTATACACTATGGAAATAGCGGTGGTTATTACAAAAAATAAAAATAATAGGGTTAGTTCAGGTACAAGGTCCATAATGCCCACATCCCTTAAAAAAACATCATAAAAAGCATTTAAGCCCCAATTCATTGGTGATAAATTTGAAAGCGTCTGCATAAACTTGGGCATTATAAAGACAGGCACCCAAACACCACCCAATGCGGCCAATATAACCACAAAAGTAGCTCCGAAGGGGGCAGACTGTTCCTGGGTCCTAGCCACGGTTCCCAATAGCAGTCCAAGGCCAATGGCCGCTAGGCCCGCAAATAAAGCTACGAGGAACAATAGTGGTATTTTTCCCGAGACGTCAAGGCTTGGGAGGCCCAAGAAGGGGAATAGATAAACTCCTATTCCTAACATTAGTCCAAATTGTATGAGACATACGGCAAGGTATATCACCGTTTTTCCTCCCAATACCGTTAGATAGGAGACAGGATTGGTCCTAAGCCGAACAAAAGTGCCCTGACTTTTTTCCTTGACCATATTAATGGACAAGGGGACAATGATGAAAAAAATGGCAAATAAGGTCCAGGCGGGCACATTGTGCTGTACCGAATTGGGAATTATTTCATTTTTGCCAATACTAGGGGTAATTTCTTTAAAGGTGATAAAACTTTCCGTGTCAAATATCGCTTCCGTTTCATCATCTGTTATTTGGGATTGGAATGCCTTGTAAATAGTTTGGGTCTCTATTTTAAAGATCATCTTGTCTATTCCATTCTTTATAGAGTTTTTAAAGGCCATTTGTGTTGCTGGGTCGAAATAAAGTATGACTTCTTTTTTTTCCAAATCCGTTTTATGGGACTGTGGTGTTTCATCTTCCAAGCCGAATTTGGACAGCAACCCCTCTACATTTAAGTTCACCTTTTTTTCCAGTTCCGAACTAAGGTTGGCAGGTATTACAATGGCCAATTGATATTTGCCTTTGAAAACTAGTTCTTTGGCTTCCTTATCCGATTCTTTCCCGATAATATTAAAGGATTTGGATTCGGCCAGCCCCTCGTAAATATTTTTGGAAACCTCACCCTTGTCATAATCTACCCAAAGGATGGGGATTTTATTGTCATTGATAGACCTAAAGGTGCTATCCTGTATTAGGGTTATGGTGACCACCAAAACCAGGGGCATTACAAATAAGATGGCCAACCCGCCCAGATCCCTGGACAGGAGCAGTAATTCCTTATATGTGGAGGCCCAAAGTTTATGCATGATCTCTCAGGGCTTTTCCGGTCAAGGTTAAGAAGACGTCTTCTAGATTGTGCGATTCCGGGTATTGGGAAATTAGATTCTTAGGAGTCCCTTCAATGATGATACTACCATGATCAATAATGGCCACTTTTGTGCAAAACTGTTCGGCTTCGTTCAAATGATGGGAGGTATAGATGATGGTGGTACCCTGAGTGTTCAATTTCTTTAGATTTTCTATAATTACATTTTTGGATTGTACGTCCACACCAACGGTGGGTTCGTCCAGGAACAAAACTTTGGGGTTGTGCAGTATGCTGGCAATTAAATTGACGCGCCGCTTCATACCGCCAGAAAAAGTGTCCAATTTTTTGTTGGAAAACATTTTCAATCCCAAAATATCCAAATGATAATGGATCTTTTCTTTTAGCGGCTTCCCTTTTAGACCGTACATACTCCCCAGGTAATACAAATTTTCATAGGCCGTTAGGGTTGGGTAAAGGGCATACTCCTGCGGTACTATTCCAATTAGTTGTTTAAGTTGGTTGGCATTCTTTTGAAAGGTTAGTCCGTTGATGGAAAAACTGCCGGAGGTAGGCTTAATGAGGGAGCTTAGTATTGAGATAAGTGTTGTTTTTCCAGCCCCATTGGGCCCTAAAAGTCCAAAAATTTCCCCCTCGTCTATTTTAAGATCGAGATCCAACACTGAAAAATCGGTGTTATTTTTATATTTTTTGGAGAGATGGGATATCTGGATCATGGGTTGGTTTATATTGCCTTTTTTAGTTTTTTAAAAAAAACTTCCTCTTTGTTGGCTATATCTTCCAGAAGGGAGGCAACATGATCGTATTGGTCTACGGCTACGGAGTTGCTCCTGTTTTTATATATACGCGATGCCTCTACTGCAAAATCGCGCCATTGGTCGCCGATCAAGGTCATTTCTTTGGAAAGCTCCAAAAGTTGGTCGTTGGTCAATAATTTTCCCGCTTCTTGTAAAAATGCGGCATAGATATAGCGGAACCCACCGCCTCCAGTGCCAATTTCCTCTTGCATGCGCACAATTTGCCCCAAATAATGATTGGCAACTTTAACGCCTTTGGCCTTTGGCCACTTACGTATAAGCTTTGCTATTTTCCGTATTCCCTTTACCCCAACTACCGGGACGGGGGCCAACATATCCCTACAGGTGTGCTTTATTCCCTTAACAATGGCTTTTTCGAGCTGTAATTTTTTCGGGAAGGATGTAGGGTAATAAATATGNCCTTTAGGGGCAAAGGCACCTTTGGCGAATCTTACTNTTTCCAGTTCTTTTTCAGTAAGTGAGGTAACGGTTTCCATTACGGGGTCACTAATTAAATACGTACCATCCTTCTTCCCGTAGACCACCATGTTATGGGCGTTAAAATGGAAGCGATATTCATCCGGAAAATAGGGAAGGTTGTACACGCCCACCTGAAGTCCTACCGGATTATTTCTTTGTAGGTTTTCATCCAATCTAGCCTTGGCGGTTTGGGGGTTTCGAAATTTTTCACGTTTTATTTTAATTCCGACCCGAGTGGCGAATCGGGTAAAGATAATTCCAGGCATTGCCCTATAGGATACTACAGGTGCGTAATTAACTTTTAAAAACGGGATATAGGTAAACAAGAGCCCTGAGCCTATTCCAAAAACCATAGGCTCACTTACGGTAAACCCATTATACGTCATTAAGTTGGCTACTACACCGTTCTCGCAGTGTGCAGCTTGCTTGTGTTTAAAATCTATTTCCATTGTTTAGAGATCGGTGCGTTGCAGCTCTTCGATGGAAATATCGAAGACATCTGCATATTTTTGTAATGTTTTGTTATTTAGGTTTTTAAATACGGCCGGTCGAAAATGTCTTTTAACCCTCCACTTCCAAATCCCCACGTAGCTTGCCAAGATGGGGAGGTCCATTTTGTGGAGTTCCATATAGTATTCCAAGGGGCTTGCCTTAAGGTCCTTAACCCTTTGTTTGGAGGCTGAAATACGCTCGTTTAAAACTTCTATTGCATTGTTTAGAGCAATGGTCTTGGGGCTCCATCCCGTACTTAATTCTGTGGTGTATTCCCCGTTTTCATCAACGGCATAGCACAGTTCTTTGAAATTGGCCGATTCTAGATTGCTTTTGTCCTGTGGTACTTCATTCTTTTTCATGCCTAAGGTCGTTATAATTTATAGGCCAAGGTGGCTGGCCTATAAAGTTATTAATACAATTTCATATTCGATCCGCAGAGGTAACTAAACTTCCTGTATCAAAAAATTTAATATACAATCTGCCACTAATTCTTTTCCTGTATATATTTTGCATTCCATAGTGCATATGCTAAAATTTCCCGAATTGTAATTGGATACGAGATTGGCCTTGGTAGTTAAGGTGTCTCCTGTCTTGGGCAATAAAAAAATGTTTGCCTTTTTAATACCGCTGATAAAGCCAATAACACTATTGCCTTCGCCCTCAAGATCATCTGCTGCAAAGAAATCCTGGCCTACAATTGCGGAACAGGATTGGGCCGCATTTTCTATTATGCCCGATTCACTAAACCTATCGTCCTTTACAAAGATACAATCTTCGGTCACTTCAAATTCGGTAGTTACCGTTTCCTTGTTGAGGTCAATAATTTTTGTGACCATGAGCATTGGCGCTCTATGGGGCAAAAAATTATGTATTTTTATATGTGAATGCGCTGTGTTCAATTAGTTTAGTTTGCCAATACTGTTTTCATTTCACTGTTTGCGATAATTTTATCACCGCAGCTTACTTGGATTTTTACTAGGGTAACACCCAAGATCTCATGTAGAATTGTGACGGTGGTTACCAATTCCTGATCTACGGTTGGCAACTCCAATATTTCGGCCAATTTAATGGCTCCGATATATCCTGTTGGGGCAGGCTCATTTTTTAGGAAATATTGGTACCCTGTATGAAGGGCCACAGATTGTGCCATATGTTCTATTAGTCCGGCAGCCATAAATTTATTATTGTTTACAAACAAATTGCCCAGAGGTGGTGTAAAACCGGTAATCACCTTTTCTTCGGAAAAGTGAATCAATTTATCCACCATTACAAAAGGCGCTTTTTGTGGGATCAAATTTTCGATTAGTCCTTTGTCTGCTATTGTTTGTTTCAATAAATTCATTTAACAGACCGTTAGGTATGCATAGGAGTAGGAAAATCTNGCACTTTCCGGTACGTGCAACAATATCTTGTCTCCCTTTTTTAATTGTCCTGAACCTACCAATTCTTCCAGCATAACAAATATTGANGCGGCACCAACATTACCAACCTTGCTCAAATTCATAAACCATTTTTCCCAAGGCACTTCCACTCCTTGTCGTTTTAATTCCTCGTACAAGTTTTCTTTAAAATAATAGGAAGAGATATGCGGTAAGTAATAATCAAAATCGGCGGTCGTGATCTGGTGCTTGTTCATAGCCATCTTTAAACTGTCCACTCCTTTTCCCAATATGTTTTCACCCAAGAGTTTAACGTCTTGTTTCATAGCGAAAAGTGATTTTTTGGCCCAGTCTTCGGCAGGATATTCGCTCCAAGGTTTTAAATGGCCATTTTCCAATTTATCGGCACCGGCATACATACATGTCTCCATTTCAAAGGCATAGGAATACCCCTCCATCCATTCAATTTTTAAAGCAATGCCCTTGGGTTCGCTTTCCAGTAATACGGCTCCTGAGCCATCGGAAAGCATCCAGCGCAAAAATTCTTTATTGAAGGCCAATATTGGATTGTCTTCCAACTCTTTTAGGTGTTCCACCTCATTTTCAAAAATATCGGATTTCATCCAAGTCGAGGTTCTTTCCGATCCAGTGCATACCGCATTGGACACCTGTCCTGCCTTTATGGCCAAGAATCCATATTTTAGGGCATTCATCCCGGAGCAGCAGGCTCCGGAAGGGGAATTAACCTCTAAATTTCCATTTTTTAAAAAGCCGTGCACCATAGAAGCGTGCGATGGCAATATTTGGTCCGGGCTACTGGTGCCACAGGAAAGTAGTTCAATATCCTTGGTCGTAAAGGTGTCATCACATAACAGCTCAATGGCCTCCTTGGTTAGTTGGGCATTGTTATGGGTAATGTTTCCACTATCATCTATGGCGTAATATCTGGTCTTAATTTGATTGTTTCGCAGGACAATACGTCTAGCCTTGGAATTCTTACCGTTGATAATGCCCAATTTTTCCTCCATTTGTTCATTGTCAATAGGGTCATTAGGTAAGAACTTGGCAATCCTGGTAATATAAACGTCTTTCATTAATTGTTCTTTAATCTAACGGATGAATAGTATGCTTTATCCCTTTTAATTTTATTGTAACGGGGTATGTAAGTCGCCAAAAATACAATAAAAACTATTGGAGCTATAGCCCAAATTGCAAATAACAAATAATATTTGAACAAAACCAGTAATTTTTTTCGTTTTGGATTACCTGTAGGGCCTTTCTTTATAATAAGGTTGGCCCATTTTGTAAACAAAACATTACCTCTGATGTCTGTCTGTATCAGCAAGGGTTTAACTTTAACGGCATCCAATTTTAATAAATCATCCTGTAGGTTGCCGTATTCATTGGCTAATAGTGCCTTCCTGATGGGCGTTCCAAATTTATCCGATGCCTTTATATCCTCATCGGAAACCCCAGGTTTGGGAAAGATGCCAAGGTATTTGGTTTTTTTTCCTCCCAACATCCAATGCACTATGGTAATTACACTTATGTGATTTATGTGACGGTCCACTAAAGCTATATTGCCCACTAAGTGTGCATTACAGGAAAGCAGTAGGCGTTTCATTTTTTCCTGTGCCATTAACCACATGTTTCTACAGGCAATAACTGTAACTACCGGTGTATTGTCCAGAATTTTCTTGGCCACATCAGATTTCAGGAAAGAATTAATGGGTATTGAAGGTGTTAAGTACCAAACTTGGTAACCTAGAATTACAAGATCATATTTCCTTTCAAGGATATCCTCTTTAGGAGGCTTTAGTTTACAGGGTATTTGTAAAAAGGATTCGGGAAANGCATCATAGAAATCATCCTGTTTCCAGGGAAATTTATAATCATTTTCGGGTTCAATCCTATAATAGGTAATGTTAACATTCTCTCCGTCTATGGAAGATGCCAAATTCTGAACAATATCCAACAACTGCCCGGATTGGGAGTAATAAATTATAAGAACTTCTTTCATGCGTAAGCTATTAATCTTCATTTTAATACCGCCAAGAATACCATTTTACAAATACATAAAAGGCCCATACGGAGATTTTTAATACGGTTCAAATTTAATTTTAATTTTGAGATGTGTACCAAGTTCGGATAATGTTACCAAATCTAAGTGTAATCCTAACCGAAATTAGTTTTTCGAACCCCAAAAATCAAAATAGTTAAACCATTGCAACGGATATTGTTCTATTATCCATTCCATGCTTTTGATATAATTGGCCAATAATCCTTCGGCATCCCTTTTCTTAAAATCTGCTTTTCTTGCGTAAAGATGATAGTGTTTGTTGGTTTCCTTCATTACATACACAAAGAGGACAGGTACGTTTAATCTGGACCCCATTAAAAAAGGACCGGAAGGAAATTGTGCTTTTTCACCTAATATTGGAGCCGTCAGCAGCTTGGCCGTTGTTGCATACCTATCTCCGGTCATGCAAATTATTTCATTTTTTGCCAAGGCGGCATTCATTTCAAAGATATGGGAAAGATCTTCCCGAAGGATAATAAATTTGGTGGCAGATTTCTTGATATACCGATCAAGGTATTCCTTTATTGCCTTATGCTCGGCATCTGTGGTAAGCAAATTAATAGTGGCATTACCTTCCAATTCGTCCAAAAAGAATTCAGCTATTTCGAAGTTGCCCAAATGGGCACTGATCAAAATCCCNCCTTTTTTATTGGCCAAGGTTTCGTTAAGGTGTTCTATTCCGTCGAAATGATAGGTGAACCTATTTCTCAGACCCGAAGAAATAGCTACTTTGTCCAAAATGGTCTGACCAAAAACGTAGTAACTTTTATAAATGGATACGATACTTTTTAGGGGGCTGTACCCAAGTCTTTTGNGGAAGTAATAATAACTGGANTTAGTGCTTTTGGGAGCAAAAAAGCAAAAATAGAACGCTACAAAATAAAGAATGAAATAGGCCGATCCCAATCCAAGCCTTCTAATGGAAAAAACAAAAATCTTATATCCTAAAACAGAACCTCTGGACTTTCCTTTCCATTGATTAGACATTNTTTGCGACTAAAATTTTANTTTAATTTCNTCTCTATAAGATCATAAAAGTCTTGTAGTGTAATTACATTAATGAAATCTTCCCCTACTAATTTAACACTAAAGTTAGATTCGATGGCCACTACTAAATCAACAAAATCCAAACTGTCCAATTCCAGTGTTTTCTTTAAATTGGCCATTGGCGAAATATCATCTGCATCAACTTCAAATTCATCTATAAGAAAGTTGTTTATTTTATCAATAATTACTTCTTTATTCATTTTTATTCGTTCACTTTTTTTATTAGCAATGCTGAATTCGTACCTCCAAATCCAAAAGAATTCGACAAAAATACATCAATTTTTTTATCCAGTGTTTTTCTTACTAGATTTAATTTGGCGGCATCCTCGTCGGGGTTTTCTAGATTTATATTTGGTGCAATAAACGAATGCTCCATCATCAACATGGAATAGACTATCTCACTGGCGCCCGCCATCCAACATTCATGGCCGGTCATGGATTTTGTGGAACTAACGTAGGGACCCTTATCGCCAAAAACTGCAAATATGGCCTTGGCTTCATTGGAATCGCCCACAGGTGTGGAGGTGGCATGGGCATTTACATAATCTATTTCACTGGGTTTAATATGCGCTTGGTCTATAGCTTTTTTCATAGCCAGTGTTGGGCCATCAACGTTTGGTGTGGAGATATGATCCCCATTGGATGAAAACCCGTAACCAATAATTTCACCTAAAATAACAGCTTTTCTTTTTTTTGCGGATTCATAGCTTTCAACTATAAGGGATGCAGCCCCGCCACTGGGAACCAGTCCGTCCCTACTTTTGTCAAATGGACGGGAAGCTTTCCCAGGTACCTTCTTTCACTTTTTTTATTAGCAATGCTGAATTTGTACCTCCAAATCCAAAAGAATTCGACAAAAATACATCAATTT
>JGI24723J26617_10000447_pt1 | contig 41031 bp, 38 predicted proteins | sample Cruoilmetagenom6_FD_26617 | JGI IMG/M metagenome (IMG submission 26617) | reverse complement strand
AAACAATCCCCTAAGATGGGTATTGCGCTAGCGACTTTGCTGGCTATGGCTTTGACTGCTTGCGGTCAAAATTATTATGATCTGCACCCTGAGGCCCGCAGCGGTTATAAAAAAAATACCAGCAGCATAAAGCCGAGTTCAAAGCCCCGTACATCGCGTAAAGTCGCCACTCAGTCGCGCCCTAAATCAGGCGTGGTAACAGTGCGAAAAGGCGAAACTCTTTACGGCCTATCACGGACCTATAATGTGCCTGTCAGGGATATAATCAATGCTAATCGGCTGCGCGCACCTTATTCGCTCGCTATCGGTCAAAAGCTGAGTTTGCCGGGTCGCCGCCATCACACGGTGAAACGCGGTGAGACAGGATCTGCTATCGCGCGCGCCTATGGTGTAAAGCTATCGGACCTTATGCGGCAAAATAACATCAGATCGCCCTATATATTGCAGGTTGGGCAAAAACTGGCGTTGCCGGGCGGTGCTAAACAGCGCGCTGCGGTCACCGTGACGGCAAGTAACAGTAGCAAAAAAACCACTGGTGGCGGCACGGTGGTAGGCAACAAGGTTTATAAAGCCCCGCCGCGCACCAGCAGTCGTTTCGCGTGGCCACTCACTGGTAAGCTCCTATCTAGCTACGGCGTTAAGCCTGACATGCAAAAAAACGAAGGCATTAATATTGCCGCACGCAGAGGCGCTAATGTGCGCTCAGCGGAAGCGGGGGTAGTGGTTTTCGCCTCTGACGCCCTACAAAGCTACGGCAACATGCTGTTGATCAAGCACGCAGAGGGTTGGCTAACAGCTTATGCCCATAACGACCAGTTGCTAGTGGGCGAGGGGCAAAACGTTAAAAAAGGTCAAATAATTGCCAAAGCAGGTAACACTGGCGGCGTGAAATCTCCGCAGTTGCACTTCGAGGTCCGTAAGGGTCGTACGACATATGATCCACTACGCTATTTGACCAAACAATCGGCTTCAACCAGCCACTGATCCCTATAATATTTCGTCTGGGGCTTGAATGGGGCAAATTTGTCCCCATTTCTGCCTACAGACTGTTGCTTTTCAGGCGCTGGTGATTATAGTCCTGCAAAGAGAATACCATAAGAATAGCGAGCGTAGGGCTCGTATCTGTATAAAGACTTAAAAAGGATAGAAAACCAATGTTATCACCAATTGCATACGCACAAGACGCCGCAGGCGCAGTCGCAGAACAACCAAGCATCTTTGATTCACTCATTATGTTCCTGCCGATCATATTGATTTTTTGGTTTTTGATCCTTCGTCCACAAAACAAACGCATGAAAGAACACCGTGCAATGGTTGCAGGCGTTGCTAAAGGCGATAAAGTGGTTACAGCTGGCGGCGTCATCGGTACGGTTATTAAAGTAAGTGACGACGATGCAACCGTCGAAATTGCTGACGGTGTCCGTGTTAAGATTGTTAAAACAACACTGTCTAGCGTAACACCAAAGAATGCACCAAAAGCTGACTAAATAACTTAGTCTCCAAGAAATTGGGGCCTTCATGTGATCGGGGGCTTTTTAACGAGAATTGGACGCGAACAATGCTGAACTTTCCAAAGTGGAAAATCATAATGATCCTCGCTGTATGCCTGTTTGGGCTATGGAGTGCGATGCCGAACTTCTTGTCTCTAGAGCAACGCGCTTCAATGCAGGGCTTTTTACCTGAAAAGGCTGTGAGCCTAGGGCTTGACCTTAAGGGTGGGCTGTATTTGGAACTGGGTGTTGATAGTGATGCGGTGGTTAAGTCACGTATGGATAGCTTAAGTGATCAGGTGAAAGACATTCGCCGTACGGAACGTTTATCGCTGCGCCAATTTAAAGTTGATGGGTCTGTTCTTACGTTTAATTTGCGCGATGTGACGGAGATGGACAAACTTTTACCTAAACTTCGTCCGTTAGCACAGGTTAACCCCACGCTTTTGGGTGTCGCCAAGGCTGAGATCGAAATCGAAAATGATGAGCTGGGCAACGTGAGCGTCACGCTAACCGATTTTGGTTTGGCTGAGCTTAAGCGACAAGCGTTAGCGCAGGTTATCAGCGTTCTTGGTAAACGTCTCGATCCTGAAGGGACACGTGAGATGTCGTTGCAGCCACGCGGGGAGGATCGTTTGATCCTACAAATACCTGGTGTGAAAGAAGTGCAGCCAATTATCGACCTTATCAACCAACAAGCGGTGCTGACCTTCCATATGGTTGATGAAACAACAACATCAGACGATATTGCGCGAGGACGTGTACGCCCATCAGCAATGATCGCAGATGAGTATGACGGCGAAACACTGATTAGGAAGATCGCGATTGAAAAACGCGTGATGCTCACAGGTGAAAACCTTAAGAGTGCTAGCGTAACCTTCGACCAGAACAATAAAACGGTTGTGGGCTTTGTCTTTGACACAGCAGGCGGTAAAAAGTTCGCAGATATCACCCGCAAAAATGTTGGCAAACGCTTTGCTATTAAGCTTGATGACCGCGTGATCTCTGCGCCTGTTATTAATGGCCCTATCCTTGGTGGCTCGGGTATCATTCAAGGTGGCTTCACTGTTGAAAAAGCAACGGAGCTGTCAACGCTTATGGCGGCGGGTGCCCTGCCTGCTAAGCTTACGGTGATGGACCAGCAACTTGTGGGTCCAGATCTAGGTGCGGATAACATCAAAGCAGGTAAAATGGCGATTATGATCGGTTTCGCTGGTGTGATTGTCTATATGGTTTTGACTTACGGTCGCTTTGGTCTCGCTGCCAATACAGCGCTTATCGTTAACGTTATTATGATCTTAGGCTTGCTGAGCATACTTGGTGCAACGCTAACGTTACCCGGTATTGCTGGTATTGTACTGACCATGGGGATGGCGGTTGATGCTAATGTGCTGGTGTTCGAGCGAATACGAGAAGAGCAAGCCCTTGGGCGCACACCAATGAATGCGCTTGAAAATGGCTACCGTCAGGCTCTCAGCACCATTTTTGATGCTAACTTCACCACTTTCCTCGCGGCGGCGGTGCTGTATTTCCTCGGCTCTGGACCCATTAAGGGCTTTGCGGTTACGCTTTCTATCGGGATTGTCACCTCTGTGTTTACAGCGGTGGTGGTTACACGTCTCATCTTAGTGCTTTGGTTGGGCGGCAAACGTCTCACCAAATTGCCGATATAATTAAGGGGATATGTGATGTTACGTCTCGTTCCAGAAAATACAAAAATTAACTTCCTCGGCATGCGTATGATTGCGCTGGCGGTCTCCACAATGCTCGTTTTGGCATCTATTGGCTTGTATGTCTCCAAAGACCTTAATTATGGTATCGACTTTAAGGGTGGTAGCTCCGTAGCTTTTGAGCTGACAGAGCCTGTAGACCTCGGTCATATCCGTGAGATGCTTGGTAGCCTTAACCTAGGTGACACCTCAGTTAAAGAGTTTGGCGCACCTGAAAAAGCCATGGTGGGCATTGAACTGCAAGACGGCGATGAAGAGGTGCAAAACCAAACTATTGAGTTGGTGAAATCTACCTTTAGCGCTGAGTATCCAGATATTGTGTATTTGTCCTCAGGCTCTATTGGTTCAACTGTATCGGGTGAACTTAAGTCAGACGGTATCTTAGCGGTGAGCCTCGCTGTATTTTTTGTACTACTATACATTTGGTTCCGCTTTGAGTGGCAGTTTGGCCTTGGTGCGGTCATAGCATTGGTTCACGATGTGGTGCTTACCATCGGCTTTTTTGCCATTACTCAACTTGAGTTTAACCTGTCTATTATCGCGGCGCTTTTGACCATTGTTGGGTATTCACTAAACGATACCGTGGTAGTTTATGACCGAGTGCGGGAAAATATTCGTCGTTATAATAAGCTAACGCTACTTGAAGTGCTCAACCTATCGCTCAACCAAACGCTGGCACGAACCTTGATGACATCTATCACCACCCTGATCGCGCTTTTTGCTCTGTTCTTCTTTGGCGGTGAGGTTATCAAAGGCTTTACGGCAGCGATGATCTGGGGTGTTGTGATTGGTACCTATTCCTCCGTCTTCATCGCATCACCAATGCTTTTGTTCTTTAACGTCAAACGTGAGCAAATGATTATTCACAGCGATGACAGTCAGGCCTAAGACACATAATGGCAGACAATAAAAAATCTGTTGGTGTAGAGATGCGGCAAGAACACGCTGAAGACTACGCTATGATTGATGGCTACGGTGACGGCGGCTTTCGTGTTAAGGGCCGTCGCTTTGAGGGCAGTATCATTATAACGCCTGAAGGTGTTTACCCTGCCGCTGTGGACGATAGTGGTGAGCCAACAGCTGAAGGCCTTAAGCAACTATCAGGCAAAGGCCATGATCTTTTGCTCATTGGGCGAGGGGATAGCATGATACCACTGCCTAAAACGATGCGCCTAGCGCTTGAAGAACAAGGTTTACCCTATGACCTTATGGACACAGGGGCCGCAGCCCGCACCTATAATGTACTTTTGATTGAAGGGCGTCGGGTCTCCGCTCTCTTGAGAGCCGTTTAAACTTAGGTTTAGCATTTATCATTTCATCGCAAAATGAACACGCCTTAACGCGTGGGACTTCCTATGCACCGCGTTGCACGGCAGTCTACACTCATAAAAATGGTCAGCCCGAGGCATGACTGCGAGGAAAGAGTTAAAGAATTTAATAAATAGTTGGGAGCTTAATAATGACGGACCTTAAATCAAAACCAATGATGGCTATGGCAGTAGCAGCGGGCGTATCACTTATCGCGCTAGCGGCACCTGTAGCAGCTTTTTCACCGTTGCAAGACGCTGAAGTAAAAGAAGATAAAAAAGTTGTCGTGATTAAGAAAAAAGGCGACGGCGGAAAAGCCCTGACCTGGACCTCTGAAGACGGTAAAACCAAAGATATAAATATAGCAAAAAACGTGATTGCCTTCATGGATGATGACGGTAAACAAGAGATCATCATCACCAAAAAAGTGGAAGACGGTAAAGAAACCATCGATATTAAGGGCGGCGAAATTGTGAGCACGTCTGAGGATGGCAATACATATGTCGTTAAAGACAAGAACGGCAAAGAACACACCATTACTATGAATATGGACAAGAAGCATAAAGTTTGGACAACAGCTCCAGGCAAAGGCAAGCGCATGTCTATGAAAAAATGGGTTGGCGAAGACGGTACGGTTATGGACCTTGATGACGGTGACGGAAATGTCTTCGTGATGAAGGGTATGGCACCTCACGCAGGTAAACCAATGGTTTGGACTTCAAAAGGCGACATGAAAGCACCAATGATGTGGCGTGGCAGGGACGACGGTAAGCGCGGCGCAGCAGTTGCAGAACTTGATGAAGCCCTTGCAGACGTTGAAGAACAGCTTGCTAACCTTAAAGACAATAAACGTAACAAAAAGGCGCGGGCAGCACTTGGTAAAGCCAAAGAGAGCCTTATCTCTGCAAAAGAGATGCTTAGTGATAATGAGCATAACGTTTTTCAATTTAGAACCAATACTATGATGATGAATGATGTGGTTGATGAAAATATGCTTCGTGCACTCAAAGATGTTGAGATGCAAAGTGAGTTCATCGTTGAGCTACGTGAAGAATTGCATGAAGAAATTGAAGAAGCCAATGAAGAGATGAACGAGATTATCATCGAGCTTAAAAGCGAAGAAAACGGTGAACTACGCGAAGTTCATTTAAAAGCGATAGAAGAAGCAAAGATGGATATGGCTGAGATGGAAGAAGTACGTCTCAAAGCCCTTAAAGATGCGGAAAAAAATCTGCGCAAAGCCCGAGAAAAATTAGAAAAGAAAATTGCGGACCGTAAGGCAGCTAAAAAGAAAGAAGATGCCTAGTCACGAATAGCGAAATGCGAAGACGAAGAAGAGGGCACTTTTTAGTGTCCTCTTTTTTATGCGTTGGGAGTGGTTATCAACTAAAGTTTATTAGGCGAATGAGAAGTTTTCTGGCATTGTTACACAGTAACTAAACAANAGTGATGAATTGGGGACTATGAACAGGNTCAGCGCACTCATAAAGCTATCAACTTTAGCCTCGGTTTTTGCCGTGTCTTTTGCTGTGTCTGCGTATGATGAGCTTGATGACCCGACAGCTAAACCGCAGCCCTTCGTTATGGATGAGTTTGATTTGCGCGCACGTAAGTCAAAGGCAGCGTCATCAAATACATGGACAACGGATGATGGTGGCACTTTAGCAGTTGGTGCTTCGCATGATAACTGTGCATCGCCAGCCCATGAAGTGCGGTATGTATTTGCAGATATCAATGCGCGTCTAGCCGCTGAGAGGTCCGACCTGCGGATGATCAGTAGGACTAACAGCGTAGAAACTGTGCTTGCCGTCGAAAAACTGGGCAGGTCACAAACCAAGATGATGCTCGCTGAAAGTCTACTGCGCTTTTATAACCAACGTGCGTCGCTTTACCATGAACGGGCTGAAATAAAACTTCTACAGCGCGGTGATGTGGATTTAAAAACAAAAGCGGCACTAGCAAAAGCTGAGAGTGCACTNAATGCAGCTCTCAAAGTTGTGGATGAAGAGTAAGCCNATAATCTAATAAATTCGTTAAGGAAGCGCTTTTGAGCGCTTTTTTGCATTTTAAGCTAAAAATATGTGTTTTTTGCCGTTTCTGATATGGACGTGAAAGAGGGAGCATGCTACCTCACACATCAATATTTGGTACAACAATATTTTGGCGTTTGCATAGTGGCATTCGCTCCATACTAAGTAAGGGTAATTTGTGACAGCTTCAACTCAAACATCCGTGCGTATTGGCATCGCTGGTCTTGGTACCGTTGGTGTTGGTGCTGTTAAGATTTTAACTGAAAATGCAGCGCTCATTTCGGCGCGTTCAGGCCGTGACATTACGGTGACTGCNGTGTCTGCGCGCAGTAAAGCCACTGACCGCGGTGTTGACCTTGCCGGCTATGCTTGGTGCGAAGACGCTGTGGATATAGCTAGCCGCGACGATGTTGACTGTGTTGTAGAGCTTATCGGTGGTGCTGACGGCCCAGCATATGACCTTGCAAAAGCAACGCTTGAAAACGGTAAAGACTTTGTCACCGCCAACAAGGCGTTGATCGCGACACACGGTAGAGAACTTGCGACGCTGGCTGAAAAAAGTGGATCTGTGCTTAAGTTTGAAGCGGCGGTTGCGGGCGGTATCCCAATTATTAAAGCAATTACGGAAGGCTTAGCGGCCAACAAAATTGAGGGTCTTTACGGTATTTTAAACGGGACTTGTAACTATATCCTGACGCGCATGGAGCGCGAGGGATTGGACTTCGCGAGTGTTCTTAAGGACGCGCAAGAATTAGGTTACGCTGAGGCTGATCCTAGTTTTGACATTGATGGTGTCGACACTGCGCATAAGACTGTTATTTTGGCAGCGCTGGCTTTCGGCGGCATGCCTAACCTTGACGGCATTGAGATAGAAGGTATCCGCCATGTTTCGCGCACCGACATTGATTATGCAAACGAACTTGGCTACCGCATTAAGCTGCTAGGCGTTGCGCGCATGGGCGCAAACGGACTGCAACAGCGTGTCCATCCAACCATGGTGCCAAAATCTAGCGCTATCGCTGATGTGCATGAAGCAACCAACGCAGTTGTTGTGGAAGCGGACTTCTTAGGACAATCAGTATACGAAGGTGCTGGCGCGGGCGAAGGCCCAACCGCGAGCTCAGTTGTAGCTGATCTTATTGATGTCGCACGCGGTAACAAAACACCAGCATTTGGTGTGCCTGTTGCTTCACTTGTTGAGCATCCAGCACAAGTATCTGATGATCAAAACGGGTCTTTTTATGTGCGTTTGCGAGTAGAAGATAAACCTGGCGTGCTTTCAGACCTCACAACCGTTCTGAGAGACCTTGGCGTTTCTATCGGTAGCTTGTTACAGCGTGGATCAGCGGATGAGGGGGGCGTTTATGTGGTTTTCACAACGCATAAAACACGCAAGAGCGACATCGTAAATGCTGCGAAGCAAATGGAACAATTAAACTCCGTTCTAGATAAAGCAGTGATGCTGCGTATAGAACATTTGTAATTTTAGAGATTTTACTGCACTCTTTGCAGCGAACGTATTAAAGGGAATAAAATGAGCAACTTTGGTTTAAATCGTGAACTCGTATTGGATATGGTGCGTGTAACGGAAGCAGCAGCAATTGCTTGCGCTCCGCTTATTGGTAAGGGTGACGAAAAGGCAGCTGATGCTGCCGCTGTTGAGGCTATGCGCATTGCATTTAACGACTGTGCCATTGATGGTACGGTTGTTATCGGCGAAGGTGAACGCGACGAAGCGCCTATGCTTTATATCGGTGAAAAAGTTGGTAAAGGCGGCACAGCTGTTGATATCGCACTTGACCCACTTGAAGGCACCACCATTTGTGCACGCAACATGCCTAACTCGCTTGCTGTGCTTGCCGTTGCTGAAGCAGGTAACCTGCTTAACGCACCGGACGTTTATATGGATAAAATCGCTGTTGGCGGTGGTCTGCCAGAAGGTGTTGTTGATCTTGATAAGACCCCAAGCGAGAATGTAACTGACGTTGCTAAGGCGCTTGGTAAAAAAGTTGAAGACATGATGGTTTGTGTATTGGACCGTCCACGTCATGCAGCGCTTATCGAAGAACTTCGCGGTCTAAACTGCGGCATCAAACTTATCGGCGACGGCGACGTAGCTGCGGTTATCGAAACATCTGAGCCTCATTCAGCAGTTGATTTATATATTGGCTCTGGCGGCGCCCCTGAGGGTGTTCTTGCAGCAGCGGCTCTTCAGTGTATTGGCGGGCAGTTCCAAGGTCGTTTGTTGTTCCGCAATGATGACGAGCGTGGACGTGCAGCTAAATGGGGTATCACCGATCTTAACCGTAAATATAGCCATGACGATTTGGTGCGCGGCGATGTTATCTTTGTAGCCACTGGCGTAACCGATGGCTCCATGATGCAAGGTGTCCATAATTTTGGTGACACAATTACAACCGAATCTGTTGTGATGCGTGCGTCTACTCGTACAGTACGTCGTATTTCGACTGAGCACTTTGTTGACTAAAGAAGACGCAAATACAGCTAACATCACGGCGGACCCGGTTCTCGGAGTTCGCCGTTCTGTTATGGGGCAAATGTGGGTAGAGCGCCCACATATTCCGCGCATTGCCGAGGCTATTGCCGAACGGTTGGATATTCCGCTGGTTGCAGCGCGTTTGATGGCTGGCAGGGGTGTTAGCATCGACGGTGCTGACAGTTTTATGGACCCACAACTGCGCGATCTTATGCCAAACCCTTCAGACGTTAAAGATATGGACCGTGCTGCTAAGCGGGTAGTCAATGCAGTGAAGAACGGTGAACATATCGCGATTTTTGGTGACTATGATGTGGACGGGGCAACCTCATCGTCGATTCTGAGCCGCTTTTTTACGGCGCTTGGAACCAAAGTAACCACTTATATTCCAGATCGTATCGTTGAAGGCTACGGGCCGAACGCTAACGCGCTTTTAAAGTTGCAGAACACGGGTGCATCTCTCGTTATCACAGTTGACTGTGGAACACTCTCCTACGAGCCACTGCAAGTAGCGTCAGATGCTGGCCTTGATGTGATTGTGGTGGATCACCATAAAGCAGAAACCAAATTACCCGCTGCTATTGCTGTGGTGAACCCAAATCGCTTGGATGATACATCCGAGGGGCTAGGGCAGCTCGCAGCGGTTGGTGTTGCCTTTTTGTTGATGGTAGCTGTTAATCGTTCGCTCAGAGCTGATGGCTATTACACCGACAGTATAAAAGAACCTAACTTATTACAGTGGCTGGATTTGGTGGCACTGGGCACAGTCTGTGATGTGGTGCCGCTTACAGGCCTAAACCGTGCGCTGGTGCGCCAAGGTCTTAAGGTGCTGGCAAGGCGTCAAAATGTTGGATTAACCGCTCTGGCGGATGTAGGGCGCGTTAACCAAGCACCCACCACGTATCATTTAGGTTTTGTAATGGGGCCAAGGGTTAATGCAGGCGGTCGTGTCGGTGAAGCTGCTATGGGCACAAAATTGCTCACCGCGAATGATTTGCAAGAAGCCCTCGCGCTAGCGGAGGAGCTAGACCGTTATAATAGCGAGCGTAAGGTCATTGAAGCGGAAGTGCTGCAAGCAGCGCTTAAGCAGATGGATGATAAAGTAACACGCGAAGGCAAAGTGCCCGCGGTGTGCGTAGCAGCTGGTGAGGGATGGCACCCAGGTGTAATCGGTATCGTCGCAAGCCGTTTAAAAGATAAATATCAACGCCCAGCCGTAGTTATCGGCATTAATGACGGCGAGGCCAAGGGCTCATGTCGCTCTATCACTGGTGTTGATATCGGCGCTGCCATCATTGAAGCGCAGCACACAGGCATTATTGAAAAAGGTGGTGGTCACGCAATGGCAGCCGGCTTAAGTGCGAGCGGAGACCAAGTGGCAGGGCTTGATGCATTTTTAAACGGAACGCTCGCTGATGCTGTGGCGAAAGCCGCCAGTAACTCTGTGCTAAAGCTAGACGGTTTGGTTGCGATGTCAGGGGCTACACCTGACCTGATGGATGCTTTGGAAGCGGTTGGACCGTTTGGTGCAGGCAACGCCAATCCGCGCTTTGCAATCTCAGATGTGATTTTGGTGAAAGTTGACCGCGTAGGTGAAAATCATGTGCGGGCAATTATGAAGAGCAAAGATGGGTCATCAATGAAGGTTATGGCCTTTAGGCAAGCGGATGAAGACCTAGGACAAGCGCTGTTTTCAGGGATCGGTGAGCGCTTTCATATTGCAGGGCGCTTAAAAAGCGATGACTGGACGGGGCAGGTCAAAGTTGAGATGACTTTGGAAGATCTAGCGCTGGCATAACGCTAGGTAAATTTATGCGCTAATATACCGAAAAATAATTGAAAAAATATGTTGACCAAAAGGGGGCAGGCGGCTATCTAGCCCCCTCTGGTAATGGCCCCTTCGTCTATCGGTTAGGACGCAAGGTTTTCATCCTTGAAAGAGCGGTTCGATTCCGCTAGGGGTCACCAACCAGATCATATGGCTAATTCTTAGTGTGGCCCCTTCGTCTATCGGTTAGGACGCAAGGTTTTCATCCTTGAAAGAGCGGTTCGATTCCGCTAGGGGTCACCAGCCAAAACTCTCCCAGTTAAACCATCTATTAAATTCTTATGCCAGCAGTGCGTAATAGGACTTGCATTTCATCGCTTACTCCCCAATTCTTTATCCTTAAGAACAGCGAAAGGTATTCCGTGAGCCAAAAACTGCGTAAACATATGCCAAAGTCCAAGTTTGGGCGCATTGTGGTCGGGCTTCTGCTGGTCATTGGTGGTTTGCTAGGTTTTTTACCGATCCTTGGTTTTTGGATGATCCCGTTGGGCCTTATAGTACTTAGCGTTGATTTTGCTTACATACGGCGGCTGAGACGCCGTCAGCAGGTAAAATGGGGACGGCGTAAGCGTGAGAGAGATAATAAAAAGCGGGGGAGCTAAGCATGGATGATAACCTAATTATAAATTTTGACGATATTGAAAGTGCTGTTCACAAAATTGCACCAGTGGCCGTGCACACACAGCTGATTGATAACCCAGTTCTGAATGCACTGACTGGCGGGCGCGTCTTTATCAAGCCTGAGTGTCTGCAGCGCACAGGTTCTTTTAAAATTCGCGGTGCCTATAACCGCATCTCGCGTTTAACGGATGATGAGAAGAAAAAGGGCGTTGTTGCCTTTTCATCAGGCAACCATGCGCAGGGTGTTGCTTGTGCTGCGATGATCCTAGGCGTAAAGGCAACGATTGTGATGCCAACCGATTCACCTGCTATAAAAATGAAAAACACCAAGGAATACGGTGCTAAGATTGTCACCTATGATCGCTATAGCGAGTCACGTGAGGATATCGCGGATAAGATATCAAAGGAGACAGGTGCCATCGTGGTGCCAAGCTATGACGACAAATACATCATCGCAGGGCAAGGCACGACAGGCTATGAAATTGCAAATGATATTAAAGCGATGGGACTAACGCTGGATATCGCGACTTTCAACTGCGGCGGCGCGGGATTAACGTCTGGTTCNACCTTGGCGATCAAGACCATTATNCCAAATGCTGTTGTACATACTGTTGAGCCTGAGGACTTTGATGATACTGCCAGATCGTTAGCAAGTGGTAAAATTGAAACAATTGACCCTGATGCACGGTCTATCTGTGATGCGTTATTATCTCCTAGCCCTGGCAAGCTAACGCTGCCTATCCTGCAAAAATACGGGGTTGTCGTGCACGGTGTGTCAGACGATGAAGTGCGCGAGGCTGTGCGCTTTGCAGCGCGTGAGCTTAAGCTGGTTGTAGAACCAGGCGGTGCAGCGGGACTAGCCGCTGTGCTTGCTGGCAAAATTGATGTTAAGGGCAAGGTCTCAGTGATCACATGCTCTGGTGGTAATATAGACCCACAGCAGTTATCTGAAATTTTATCCACGTAATATGCGATCAAACCTTGGCGAAGGGCGTTTGATCGGCTATATATATTTGAAGAATTAGTTACCAACGGTCAGGAGTAGATAATGGATATTAAAGAACAAGAAAACACCTACGAAGGCTTCGTAAATGCGACCAAATACGGTGTGATTGCTGGCGTTGTGTTGATGCTGGTTTTGTTGGCTGTTTACATTTTATAAATATGTGANCAACGAATTTTAAAAAAAGGCAGGCCTGTTGGTCCGCCTTTTTGNTATTTGTAGCAGGGTGTTACCCCTTAGTGACGTGAAATTAATATCTCGCGATAGCGACCAACCTCAAAGCCTGCGAACATCTCAGGAATATCTGGGTGCTCAAGCGGCTCACTGCTATTATCAGGTAACAAGTTTTGCTGAGAGACGTAGGCTTCATAGCTGCTGTCTTCATTTTCTGCGAGCAGATGGTAGAAGGGTTGGTTCTTCGACGGGCGAAGTTCTAAAGGAATTTTATCCCACCATTCATCTGTGTTGGCAAACTCTGGGTCCACATCAACCACAACACCGCGAAAGCCAAACAGACGGTGCTGTACGACTTGGCCGATGTTAAATAGAATATTGCGTGTAATATTCGGTGTGGTCATCATGTTTCCAGTGCTCCTCTCATATCTTTTAGATAGGAGCTTTTGCTTTAATTTCAACGGTTGACCCGTATTTAGTCTTGGCTTGGGTCCAGTAGACGGTGCAAATGCACGATCACGTATTTTGTCATGGCGTCATCCACGTTAGCATGGCTGGCGCTGCGCCAAGCGTTCTCTGCTTCCTTATAGTTCGGGAAAATGCCAACAATATCTAGCTTTTTCACATCTTTAAAGTCGAGACCTTGTGGGTCGCTTACTTGGCCGCCAAAAACAAGATGCGGAAGTTGCTTATCAGACATTACATTACTTTCTAAATATATAAGGGTGTTACGGCGGGTGTTTAGCATAAAATATGCAGCTGTACAGCCTAAACTTCTAGGCTTTGCCACGAAAAAACCAGCTGGAAAGCTGGCTTTTAAAGTTTCTGAGCATTGGTAAGGACTTATGCCTTCTGGTCTAATCTTGGTATTTGCTGTGCAGTTCATCCAAATGGCCTTGATAGCCTAGTTCAGAGATACGGCCAGCAAATAACGTGCGGCCTGTTACCACAAAATTATAGCCGAGCACTTCAAGGTTAATGATGGTGAAAACACCCTCTTTCTTTTGCACGCGCCAATCGGCCTTAATATCCTCACCCTCTTGCACATCAATAACCGTGCGNACCATAAGCTCACCGCGGTCACCAGGGGCAACGCGGGTGTCTCTGGCTTCTAGGGCGACAATCCCAACCAATTGAATATTATCTTCAAACTCAGAGATAATATAATTGGTAACAGCGTCTTGATATTCTTCAATCAATTTGGCTTTGCGCACTTTACGGTAATGCCTGCCTAGCAAAGAGCGGGTGAGGGTGTTGATGTCCGTTGCCTCACCAAACAATGCATGAAAGTTGTTCGAGCGATCAGCCTTAGAACTAGCCGTGTCGTTCAAAATGGCAATAGTGCGGTCACCAAGGTTTTGAATAAAGGCAACTGACCCTTCAACATCATCCACAGCTCGGTCTTGCGCGGCCACAGGTGTTGCCAGTAAGCCAACAGTTAGCAGTAATGATACTAGAAGACGTTTCATAGGAACTCTCACTTACTCAGCTGTTGCTTCTTTTAGATAAGCAATAAGGGCAGCGCGGTCNGCGGGCTTACGAAGGCCAACAAAAACCATGCGGTTGCCNGGTAAATATTTGCGCGGAGACTGTAGCCAAGCATCAAGGGTTGCTTCATCCCATGTTAGATTAGCGTTTTTAAGGGCATCAGAATACTTGAAGCCATCAATGCTGGCAGAGGCGCGCCCAAGAAGACTAGCAAGATGCGGGCCTTGGCGCTTTTTGCCGTTGTCAGTTAGAGTGTGACAAGCACGACATTTATTAAATTGGCGTTTGCCTTTGGCGATCTCTGCATCGTCTGCAGCGATAGTACCAGCGCTTGTAATAGAAAGTGCGGCAGCTAGGCCAAGGGTAAGTAATTTAGACATATAATAAAACTCCGTTAAAATGCGGTGAGGGTCGTAACCCTCACCATTATAGTAGCATTAATATTGGGGCAAAAAAGTGGCCCTATTGATGCTTATTATCAATGTGTTTCCTTAATCTCACCTGAACGGATGCGCTCGAAGTAAGACACGAGCATGCCTTTAACTTCTTTACGCAGTAGGAACAAGCCTAAGATGTTTGGAATACCCATCGCGAGGAGCAAGCTATCAGCGATACCCATAACAGGGCCTAGCGCCATAGCCGAACCAATAAACAACACACCAATGTAGCTAAGCTTAAAGAACAGGTCTGCTTTTGGCTTGTCGCCCACAAGGTATAGGAACGAGCGTTGACCATAGTAGAACCAAGTGATGGATGTTGAGAATGCAAATAGCACCACCGCTACTGTGAGTAGGTATGGGAACCAATCTGCAACTGTTGCAAAGGCACGAGATGTAAGCACGATACCTTCTGTCGCATTCGGGTCAATTGAGCCTGTCACGATGATCACAAGTGCTGTGATCGTGCAGATAACAACCGTATCGATAAATGGTTCAAGAAGGGCCACAAGGCCTTCCGCGACTGGTTCTTTGGTTTTTGCTGCTGCGTGCGCAATTGATGCTGAACCCAAGCCAGCTTCGTTTGAGAAGCTTGCGCGGCGCAGACCTTGTATCAACACACCAAGGAAACCACCCGCTATACCTTCAGACGAGAAGGCACCAGCGAAAATTTGACCAAAGGCGTCAGGAATAGCACTGATGTTTGAAAAGATGATAACCAATGAGGCTGATACATAAAGGAGCGCCATGATAGGCACCAAAAACTCGGTTACATGGGTAATCTTTTTAATGCCGCCAATGATAACTAGTGCCACCATCGATGCAAAAGCGATACCGAAGATCCAAGTTTTACCAAAGAAGAAGCTCGCTTCGCCGCCAGTAAAGGAAACGAGAACGTTGGTGAACTGGGTTGATGATTGGTTGATCTGGAACATGGCACCTGCGCCGTATGCGCCGCCAATACAGATAAGCGCTGCAGCAACTGCGAGCACCTTACCAAGACTAGGCAGGCCACGGTTTGCAAGGCCTTCAGACAGGTAATACATCGGCCCACCAGAGACCACGCCGTTTTCGTCGATTTTACGGTATTTAACACCGAGTGTACATTCAACGAACTTACTGGTCATGCCAAACAGACCACATAGGATCATCCAAAAGGTGGCGCCAGGGCCACCAACAGACACAGCGATAGCGACGCCTGCGATGTTACCAAGGCCAACGGTGCCTGATACAGCTGCAGTTAACGCTTGGAAATGCGTTACTTCGCCGGGATCGCTAGGATCGTCGTAGGTGCCTTTAACAATCTTAATAGACTGTTTGAATCCCTTAAAGTTGATGAAACCCATGTAAAATGAGAAATAAACCGCACCACCAAAGAGCCAAACCACGATAAGTGGTAGTCCAGGTGCACCGGCATAAACCCAGCCCATAGGAAGTTCATAAAAAACAACTGCATCAATTGCTTGTGATACAGGTGTCATAAACTCGTTAATGGCTTGACTGACTGTGCGTTCGCCGTCTTGGGCGAAGGTGGATGTAGATACTAAAAACAAACTCGCAAATGCTGCGATAAATCGGCTCACAAGGGCCCCCTCTTATTTTTTACTTACTAGACCTTACTTATATTAATGGTCCCCCAATAGGTAAGGCAGAATTCTTATATAGACATTATCTGTCTAAATCCGTTGCATGCTAGCCTTTAAGTCACAAAGACTCAATGGCAACATTCGCTGAAATGTAGGATTTATTTGCGTTTTTTAATCTAAAAGAAGCTGAGGTAACCAAAGGGCTATTTGCGGCCAAATCAAAATGGCAACCAGACCAGCGACTTGCAGCAATACGAAGGGCACGATGCCACGGTAGATATCTTGGATGGTTATGCCCTTGGGGGCAGCACCTTTCATGTAAAAAAGCGCAAAACCAAAAGGCGGTGTTAGAAAACTGGTTTGTAAGTTCATCGCCATCATCACCGCAAACCAAATAACAGTAAGCGAAGGCCCGCCGACATGATCACCGAAGTCTAAGCCTGCGATGATCGGTGCGAACACAGGTAATATAATCAGCGTTATCTCAATCCAATCGAAGAAGAAGCCCATGATAAACACAGCTGCCATCAAAACAAGGAGGATGCCCCAGCTGCCAGCACCCGTTGCCTCTATGGCTGAAATGATCAGGTCATGACCACCAAGAAGCGCAAAAACGTAGGAGAAAGCAGTGGCACCGACAAATAAGCCAAACAGCATAATGGTTGTGAGGGCGGATTTCTCCACCACATCAGATAGCACAGGCAAAGTGAGCTGTTTGCGGATGGCTGCGAGGACAAGCGCACCAGCTGCACCCACGCCGCTGGCCTCCGTTGGTGTTGCAAGGCCTGCGAAGATAGAGCCTAGCACGGCTAATATCAGCAAAATAGGCGGCAAGAAGCTTTTAAATAGCATAGCGGCAGTGAGAGTGGTCTCATCAGGGCCGCTTTCGTCTAGTGGCGGCGCAAGGGATGGATTGAGCCATGCGCGTACCAAAATATAGGCGGTATAGAGCACAGCTAGCATTAATCCCGGCATGACAGCGGCGAGGAACAGACTACCAGCTGAAATACTGAGCAGATCAGACATGGCAACTAGCATAATAGATGGTGGAATGAGGATACCCAAGGTGCCAGAGGCAGCGATAGTGCCACTCGCGAGGCTTTTATCGTAGTTGTTCGCTAGCATTACGGGCATGGCGAGCAGGGTCATCATCACCACACTAGCGCCAATAATACCTGTTGTCGCGGCGAGGATAACCCCAATCAGCGTAACGCTTAGCGCCAGCCCGCCTGGTAGCTTGCGGGTCATGATTTGTAAGCTTTTCAGTAGGTCGTTCGCAATACCGCTGCGCTCAAGCATGGTGCCCATGAAAATAAACATGGGGATTGCCACCAAAACGAGGTTAGAGACCACCCCGCCGTATATGCGCCCTATGATAAGGAAGAAGCTGCGGTCGTTCTCGATGCCCATAAACACAGCGAAAAGCCAGAAAGCAAGCCCAATGCCGCCCAACACAAAGGCAACAGGGAAGCCACTGAACAAAAAAATCGCGAGAGATACGAACATGAGTAAGGGTAAAAATTCGATGATACCTTCCATCAGCTATGGCCCTCTGCGTGGTGGTGTTCGTCGGGGTCGGGGATAGCACCTTTAAGTACGGCAAGCTGTGTGATAAAGCGCGAAACGCCAGCAAGACCTAGCAGCACAAAACCAAAGACCATAATACCCTTAATGATGTAGCGCATGGGCAGGCCCGTTTGCGATGCAGATATCTCATTATTGGCAAGCGAAAGTGCAAAATAGTCATATCCGAAGGTAACAATAACAATAATGTAGGGAATTAAAAATAAAGCAATACCAGTGAGTTCTATTATTATCCTAATGTTAGACTTTAATTTTTCACTAACCAGTTCGATCCGAACATGATTGTCTTTGTTATAGGCCCAGCCGAGACCTAACAGAAAGAGAGTGCCGTGCAAGTGCCACTCCAGTTCTTGCAGCATTGTAGAGCCGATATTGAACCAGTGGCGCATGATAACGTCAAACATGATCACGCCAATCATGGGCAGTATCAGCCAGCCTGCAAGGCGACCAGCACCGTTTACTAGGCGGTCAAGGATACGTGATACTGCGAGTAAGCTCTTCACAGGCGCTTAATCCTTTAAATAGCCGCGATCGGCCCATGGTTTGTAGTTTTCGCGGAAGGCTTGCAAGGAAGCCCAAGCGCGTTTGAATTCTGGGTCACTCTCGGATAGCTCGTCAGCGACCTCAAGCCACGCTTTCTCAAGCTCAGCCAGTACTTCAGGCGACCATGTATGGAGTTCAACCCCTTTTGCTTTGATGTTTTTCATCGCCTCGGCCTGCAGGGCTTCGCCCTCTGATAGGGAATAGCGAATGTTAACACTGCAGGCGCTCTCGATTTGCATTTGTTGTGACAGCGTTAGTCCATTCCACTTATCGAGGTTGATCATCAGCTCAAAAAAGGTTGATTGCTGGTGCCAGCCGGGGAAATAATAGTGTTTAGCGGCCTGATAGAAGCCCATAGCGTAGTCAACAGCGGGCGAGGCATACTCAGTGGCATCAATGGTGCCGCGCTCTAGGGCAGGGAAGATATCACCGCCTGCTAGCAGTTGCGGCGAAGCGCCAACTTTCTCTAGAACCTTGCCGCCGAGGCCGAAGAAGCGAATTTTCAGGCCATTAAAGTCTTCAATAGTATTAATTTCTTTTTTAAACCAACCGGATGCCTCTGGTGGGCTAATCCCGCAAATAATGCCGTGGATGTTATGTTTTGCGTAAATTTCTTCGAATATCGGGCGGCCGCCGCCGTAATCATACCATGAAAGATATTCCGCAGCACCAGGGCCAAAGGGCACAGAGGAGAAAAGCTGAAGAGCAGGCACCTTGCCAGCCCAATATCCACTGGTGGACCATCCACTTTCAATAGCGCCGTAGGAAACCGCATCAAATATCTCAAAAGGAGGGGTGAGAACGCTGGGTTCATAAAAGCGGAAGGTGATGTCACCGCCGCTGAGGTCATTGACTGTGCTCTCCAGCCTTTTGCCCATAGTACCAAGAATAATGAGCGACGAGGGGAAGGTACTCGCCATACGCCAAGAGACTTTTTCGCCTCGCTTGGCTTGGGTTACTGCCTGTTCGCTCTCGCTTTCAGTCATTGGGCCACATCCAGCCAGTAAGCCTGCTGTGACAAGCGACAGAAGATATTTCTTATCCATCATCTACCCCGATTTCCCCTGTATTTTTGAGTGTTAAACTCTAGAATTTGGTAGGGTCTTGCAATTGTGCTAGAAGGTCAATACTCGATATTGGTGATTTTTTAATAATTATACTGTATAAACACCGACGACTAGAAACGAGCCAAATACGAAAAGGAATAGAGTTGTGCAAGATCAAGCAGTTCTGAAGACGACACAAATGTTTAAACCCGGCACCGCGAGTGCTGCGCAAAAAACCTTTTTAAAGCGAGGCCTAGGCCAACCTGGCGGTAAGTTACCGCTGTTTGACACCAAGGGCCAGCGCATCAAAGCACAGACCATTCAAGCCTGTATTGATCATGGTTGGGCTGAGCCTTGGTATTCTAACCCCGTCAAGCCAGATTGGCTCGTATGCCGCCTAACTGATATGGGCCGTGCAATCGTTGAGAAATAATAGGTTAAGAGGTATNCATGAAAAATATTANATTAGTAACTAGTCTAGTTTTTGGCCTCTCAACGCCGCTTTTGGCACAAGATATTCCAGANAATATTGCTGCTTCAGTTAATCACGCTGATCGCTTCGAAGCAGATGTTGCTCGAGATGCAACTCGAAAACCGGCTGAAATTCTAGCATTTGCGGGTATTAAGCCTAGCATGAATGTTTTAGACCTGTTTTCTGGAAGTGGCTATTACACTGAGATGGTATCGCGTGCGGTAGGGGCTGAAGGCAGTGTAACGTCCCACAATAATCAAGCTTACTTTAGCTTTTTGGGTGGCACTATAGATGCTCATTACGTGGGGAACCGCCTGCCAAATGTTATGCGTATAAAACAGGAAGCTAATGATCTCGCCCTTGAAGCGGAAAGCTTTGATGTGGCGCTACTAGTGTTGACTTACCATGACTTCTATCTTTTGCAGGATGGTTGGCCCGAGATCGACGCTAAAAAAGTAATGACTGAAATATACAAATCCTTAAAGCCAGGTGGTCGGATCGTCGTAATAGATCATAATGCGACTGCTGAAAGTGGGACATCTCTTGCTAACACCATGCACCGTATTGATGCTGAATATGTGAAACAGGAAATTATTAGCATTGGTTTCACCTTCGATGGCTCGTTGGATGTATTGGAAAACAAGGATGATTTACGCTCAGATTCTGCCTTTGGCCCTAATATCCGTGGCAAAACAGATCGTTTCGTCTTTCGTTTCAAGAAATAGTAGCACTAGTGCTCCGCTAGCGGCGTAGCTCTTTCATCGCCCCGTCAATGCCGCCGATGGTCAGCGGATACATGCGCTCTTCCATAATTGTCTTCATCATATCAATGGAGTGACCGTAGCGCCACTGCTCAATGGGCAGAGGGTTCAGCCAGACAGCTTTGCTATAAACACTGAGGATGCGCCGCATCCATACTTCACCAGATTCTTCATTCCAATGCTCAACCGAGCCACCAGCGTAATTAATCTCATAAGGACTCATCGAGGCATCACCGACAAAGATACAGCGGTAATCATGCGGGTAGGTATGCAATAGCTCCATGACTGACGTCACCTCACTTTTGCGCCGCATGTTGTCCCGCCAAACACCTTCGTAAACACAGTTATGAAAATAGAAAAATTCCAGATGCTTGAACTCTGTTCGAGCGGCGGAAAACAGCTCTTCACAGATTTTTATATGTGGGTCCATCGAACCACCAACATCCAAAAACAATAGTATTTTTATGGCGTTATGGCGCTCTGGCATCATTTGAATATCCAAGTATCCATTATGTGCCGTGGCACGAATAGTGTTATCCAAATCAAGCTCAGTGGCTTCGCCTTGGCGGGCAAATTGTCGCAATTTCCTCAACGCAATTTTAATATTACGTGTGCCAAGCTCAACACTGTCATCAAGATTTTTATAGGCACGTTCATCCCACACTTTAATCGCACGACCATGACGGCCCTTGTCTTGACCGATACGCACACCCTCAGGGTTATATCCGTATGCTCCGAAAGGGCTTTTACCAGCAGTGCCTATCCACTTATTACCGCCTTCGTGGCGTTCCTTTTGTTCTTCCAGACGCTTCTTCAGTGTCTCCATAATCTCATCCCAATCACCGAGCGCTTCAATTTTCTCCATCTCTTCTTTGGAGAGATAAAGCTCAGCCATCTTTTTGAGCCACTCTTCAGGGATTTCCGCATTATCATTTTCGCGGATGAAGTCTATACCGTTGAAACATTTGCCAAACACACGATCAAACTTATCCAAGTTCTTTTCATCTTTGACGAACACGGAGCGAGAGAGATAGTAAAAGTCATCAACATTCTGCCGTGCACAGTCAGCCTCCAAAGCTTCCAAGAGTAGCAGATATTCCTGCAAACTTACGGGAAGGCCATTGTCTTTCATCTGATAAAAGAAATCGATGAACATGGGGCTCTATGTCCTTTGGATTAGCGGTTTTGGCTACGGTTCATAAAGGCAAGTTTTTCAAATAAATGCACATCTTGCTCATTTTTGAGCAGTGCACCATGCAGCGGTGGAATGATATTTTTCGGATCGCTTGATTGCAGGACTTCCAACGGTAATTCCTCAGCCATCAATAGTTTGAGCCAGTCCAACAGCTCGCTGGTGCTAGGCTTTTTCTTCAGGCCTGGAACTTGGCGGATGTCGTAAAATATTTTGAGCGCGTCGGCCACTAGCTTCTTTTGAATGTCGGGGTAGTGCACATCTATGATGTCACGCATGGTGTCGGCGTCTGGAAACTTAATGAAGTGGAAGAAACAGCGGCGCAAAAAAGCATCGGGCAGTTCTTTTTCGTTATTGGAGGTGATGATCACGATAGGGCGCTTGATCGCCTTAACAGTTTGTCCTGTTTCGTAGACATGAAACTCCATGCGGTCCAGCTCAAGCAGGAGGTCGTTGGGGAATTCGATATCTGCTTTATCAATTTCATCAATGAGCAGAACGGGCGCATCATCTGCTTCAAAAGCATCCCATAGCTTGCCGCGTTTAATATAGTTGGCAATATCCTTAACTTTTTCATCGCCCAGTTGGCTATCACGCAGGCGCGACACCGCATCATATTCATATAGGCCTTGCTGGGCTTTGGTGGTGGATTTTATGTGCCACTCAATTAGGTTTTTCTTGAAGGACTTAGCTACTTCATGCGCCAAGACGGTCTTGCCAGTGCCAGGTTCACCTTTAATGAGGAGAGGGCGTCTCAGTGTCGCGGCTGCGTTAACTGCAATCATCAAATCATCGGTGGCTACATAGTCATCGGTACCAGTAAACTTTAAATCATTCATTCGTATGTCCCTCTTGTGCGCGCTAACAGGATAAAAAATTGGGAGAAGCAGACTCACATAGTCTCATATATAAACATAATATACTGGTTGGGTAGTATTTTCATGGCGGAGAGACTTATATTATCTAACTTTTTTAACGAAAGGCGCTCGTAAATTAGTAAACATTTCAAAAGCTTGCGCATCAAGACCCTTTTGGCGGCATGCAGATGTGTTTTTCGGCTTGTTTCATACGGTCTAAGTCATTATACAAACCGCGAAACAGGCGGTGAACCTTGGGGGTTATGGTTTTTCGCTAATAAAATAATTATGACAGCATGCATATAGGGAGTTGAGATGTCCGTCGAACTTATTAACATCACTGTTCCAACAGATTACGAACCTTCTGATAAAGAAGACTTCATGAACCCAACACAGCTTGCATATTTCCAAGCAAAACTGTTGGATTGGAAATCAGAGATTATTCGCGAGAGCAAAGAGACGCTTGCTAATCTTCAAGAAGATAACTTGAAAGAGCCTGATGTTGCTGATCGTGCGTCTTCTGAAACAGATTGGTCTGTTGAGCTTCGCACCCGCGACCGCCAACGTAAGCTTGTATCCAAAATTGATTCTGCTCTTCGTCGTATTGAAGAAGGTGAATATGGTTACTGCGAAGTAAGCGGTGAGCCTATCAGTCTGCGCCGCCTTGCAGCGCGTCCAGTTGCGACAATGACTGTAGAAGCACAAGAGCGTCATGAGCGCCGTGAAAAAATTCACAGAGACGATTAAAAAGCGACCAAAGCGCGACGATCAATTAGGGGAGAGCAAGTGATGACCGATAAACGCACAACATTAGGCACCTTCCTTTTGGCAGCCATGCTAACGATCATGGCATCTGCGGTGCCTGCAGCTCTTTCAGCGCAAGACACAGCGCCTAAAACAATCGATCTTACAAACATTCCGCAAGCGCGCGTCGGCCACTGGGATGATATCGTCTACGGTGACCCTAAGGCGCCTGTTGAGATCATCGAGTTTGCATCGTTTNTCTGTTCACACTGTGGTGACTTTGCCGTCAAGATTTTTCCGCTGATAAAAGCCAAATATTTAGATACGGGNAAAGCACGTTTGCATTTCCGGAATTTTTACAATGACGACTTTGACCGTACTCTTGCTGTGATTGCACGCTGTAAAGACAATGAGTTTGCGGGTAAATTGAGCAAAGACTTTCTTACCAACCAAGCCCAGTGGATGGCAAAAGGCGCCAACGCGGCTGAGATATTAATGGGCATCGCTGCTAATCTAGGCCTTGATAAAACAGCTTTTGAAAATTGCCTCAATAATCAGCCATTAGCAGCACATCTTTATAACGAAAGAATGCGTTTCTCTAAAGAGTATGATTTTCGTGGCACCCCTGGTGTGTTCATCGACGGTGTCTATATCGGACAACCTCTGTGGGAAAAAATTGATGCTGCTATTCAAAAAGCACTCAATAAGTAAGTACTTAAATTTCTTTTAAAGCAATTGCGAGCCCTCTGGCTTTCTGCCATTGTATCTTCCAAGCAGGGGATACACAGTGGCTACACTTGACGACCAATTTGAAAATTTAAAAGGGCCTCGCGGACCAGCTTTCATTAGCCATGAAGGCTATCGCCTTATCAGCTACGGCGTCGCGGGCCTAACTGGCTCACTAGGGGTTGGTTTTATACTCGGTACTGCGGTGAACCCTGTTTTTGGCTTTGGCTTTGCTGGCATTGGCCTTATGGCAAGTTCACTGGGCCTTATGAGTGCGCTTCGCACAGGTGAGACCCGTAGTGTCACAAATCTTAGCCCAGATGCTGCGCTGATTAAATATTTGTCTGATTACCAAAAAGAAGCCACTATCGTGACGAGCTTCAGCGGCGAAGCGCTTGCGATGAATGCTGCCTATGAAACTTATGGGGTTGAGCGGCGTCGCCCGCTAACCAGTTTGATTTTGCACGAACGGCCTGACCAGTATGTTGCCGCGCTTCTTGAGCGGGCTCACAAAGAGAATCATCTTATTGAAATGACCCCGTCTACGCGGCCTGATGGCGGTGATGTAAGGCTTGAGCTAACCCGTGTTGGTGACTACGTCGTATGGCATGTTGCTTTTCAGGGTAAGCAAGCACGCCTCAAGGAAGCAATACGAGTGATGGAAGAGCGTACAATCCCTGTAACGCGACAACTCGGTACTGGGCTAGCCCTTGTGGACCCTGAGGGGCATCTTCTGTTTATAAATGAGCATTTACGTGATTGGCACAAGCTCGGCCCAGCCAGCCCGCTACCAAACAAGCTTAGATTTAGAGATAATGAGACGCGACTGGTGGTGGATGATGAAACTTTCTTGCACGTTACCGTTTCAAGAGTACCCGTACCCCACAGAGATAAAGAAGAACCCCTTGGGCAGATGGTCTTTATTTTTAACCGTCCTAGTTATGTGGTGCCGAACGCTGAGCGCGGCGAGATTACTAAGCTCATTGATGCTACGTGGGATTTTGCACCCCTCGGCGTGGCGGTGGTTGATAGTGACGGCGTTATCCTAGAGCAAAATGCATGGATCAAGCGGTTTATGAGAGATGTGCCGAATAACGCGTTGGCACTTTTTGTAGAGGACGACCATGAAGAAGTGCAGAGAAAAATTCAGACAGCCTGTGAGGGGCGTGCGGTGCGGAGACCGCTGGATGTTACTTATGTCGGTGTGAACAGCAAATCAGACACCCGCGTAGGCCAAGTATTTTTCTCAACCATTTTATTTGGCGGAAAACAGTATGCGATCCTTTATATGCTGGATATCACACAGCAAAAGTCACTGGAGGAACAGTTTGTGCAAGCCCAGAAGATGCAGGCGGTGGGGCAACTTGCAGGCGGTGTTGCGCACGACTTTAATAACCTTCTAACAGCTATAATTGGCTTTAGTGATTTGCTGACTGCTCGCCTTGATAGCAATGATCAATCTTTTTCTGATGTGATGAATATCAAGCAAAATGCTAACCGTGCGGCTGCTCTTACACGGCAATTGCTTGCTTTTTCTAGGCAGCAAACCATGCGCCCTAAAGTTTTGATGGTTTCTGATGTGTTGGCTGAAGTTTCAAATCTTTTAAGGCGATTGTTGGGTGACAACATTGACCTCAATTTGGTTTATGGTCGCAATATACAGCCCGTTAAGGTGGACCAAGGTCAGTTGGAGCAGGTGTTGATCAATCTTGCTGTGAATGCACGCGATGCTATGGAGGGAAGGGGAATTCTTACAGTTAATATCACGATGGTTGGGCGCAGTGACGCAATATTAGACGCCTATGACATGATTGTGCCTGATGATTACGTGCTGGTGGAGCTAATCGATACGGGCTCAGGCATCGAAGAGCATAACTTAAAGAAAATCTTTGAGCCATTTTTCACGACCAAAGACGTTGGAAAGGGCACAGGACTTGGTCTGGCAACCGTATACGGTATCGTCAAACAAACGGGTGGTTATGTTTTTGCATCGTCCAATGAGGGCGAAGGCGCAACATTTAAGCTGTTCTTAAAAGCGCATACACCAGAAGAGGGTGAAATCATTGAAAGCGAACGGGAAGAGAAAGCTGAGTCAGACCTCACTGGTAGCGCACGTATCTTGCTGGTGGAAGACGAGGACGCTGTGCGAATGTTTGCCGCTCGGGCACTTACGCTTAAGGGCTATCAAGTGGTGGAGGCGAACTCTGGCGAGGAGGGGCTCGAACTGCTTGAAGATTACGGTGATGAGATAGATCTATTAATCACCGATGTTATCATGCCAAATATTGACGGTCCGACGCTGGTGCGCGCCGCTAAAAAACAACGGCCACATTTGCCTGTTATTTTCATTTCTGGCTATGCTGAAGACGTCGTTCGTAAGGATTTAGAGGACGATGATAGCTATTTCTTACCGAAACCCTTTAGTTTGCAAGACCTTGCCAAAATGGTGAAATCCATAGTGTAGCGGACTATTTTTGTTCTTTTCGATCACATTTTTTTTCCTGAAATGAGAACAAAGAGTGAATTACCTCTTGCATATGAGAACAAACATGGTACAAATGGCGCATTGAAAATGCTTACAAGCTATGGAATAAGGGAGATAGAAAATGTCAGCAGCAGCAGACCTTAAGCTGGTCAAAGGAACATCAATGGATAAGTCAAAGGCACTAGATGCCGCCCTAGCGCAAATCGATCGTGCGTTCGGTAAAGGGTCCATCATGAAATTGGGACAAGAGGGTGTTCTAAATGAAATTGAAGCTATCTCAACAGGGTCGCTTGGTCTTGATATTGCCCTTGGAATAGGCGGCTTGCCTAAAGGTCGTATCATTGAAATTTATGGCCCTGAAAGCTCTGGTAAAACTACACTTGCACTACACACGCTCGCTGAGTGTCAAAAAGCAGGAGGCGTTGCAGCTTTTGTGGATGCAGAACATGCACTGGANCCTGCNTATGCCCGNAAGCTNGGTGTTGATGTTAATGAGTTGCTTATCAGTCAGCCTGACACAGGTGAACAAGCGCTTGAAATTACTGATACTCTTGTGCGCTCTGGTGCCGTTGATATTTTGGTGGTGGATAGTGTGGCGGCGCTTACGCCGCGCGCTGAAATTGAAGGCGAGATGGGCGACCATCATGTTGGACTGCAAGCTCGCCTTATGAGCCAAGCACTACGTAAGCTCACGGGGTCTATCTCTAAATCAAATTGTATGGTTATTTTCATCAACCAAATCAGAATGAAAATTGGTGTGATGTACGGTAACCCTGAGACCACAACAGGCGGTAATGCGCTTAAGTTCTATTCATCTGTTAGGCTTGATATTCGCCGCATTGGCGCGATTAAAGAGCGTGATGAAATTGTTGGTAACGCAACCCGCGTGAAAGTGGTAAAAAACAAAGTATCACCGCCGTTTAAGCAGGTTGAATTTGATATCATGTATGGTTTAGGTGTGTCCAAAAATGGCGAGCTGGTCGACATGGGTGTGAAAGCTGGCGTTGTTGAAAAGTCTGGCTCTTGGTACTCTTATGACAGTCAAAGAATTGGTCAGGGCCGTGAAAATGCCAAACGCTTTTTGCGAGAGAACCCTGATGTTGCTGAAAGTATTGAAAAGGTTATCCGCGATAACTTGAAAGAAGTATCTGAAGCTTTGCTGGATGAGCCAGCCAAGAGACAAGAAGACTAAGGCGTCGCATCATAACAAATATTGAAAAAGGTCAGATTTATCTGGCCTTTTTTGTGTTTAGAGCATTGTGTCAGTTAAAAAATATCAGGATTGACGTCAGGGTGGGTAGACAGCTTAGAGCGGGCTGGCTACAAGGGGTTAACTTAGTTGGTTGAATATATAAAGTGAGGATTTCCCATGAGCGGGACAAATGACATTCGTAAAGTCTTTTTAGATTTTTTCGGCAATCAAGGGCACGAGATAGTTTCATCAGCGCCAGTGGTGCCGCTAAACGATCCAACTTTGCTTTTTACCAACGCGGGAATGGTACCGTTTAAAAACCTATTTACTGGTGCCGAAGTGCGCGATTATACCCGCGCGACGTCTTCACAAAAATGTATTCGTGCTGGCGGCAAGCACAACGACCTTGATAATGTTGGCTATACTGCGCGTCACCACACTTTTTTCGAGATGCTAGGCAACTTTTCCTTCGGTGACTATTTCAAAGAAAATGCCATCGAAATGGCGTGGAACTTGCTAACCAAAGAATACGGCGTTGACCCTAGTCGTTTGTTGGTCACTGTGTATCACACTGATGATGAAGCGTATGATCTGTGGAAAAAGATTGCGGGGCTCAGTGATGACCGCATCATTCGCATCCCAACCAATGATAACTTCTGGTCTATGGGGGACACTGGTCCTTGCGGACCTTGCTCTGAGATATTTTATGATCACGGCGATCATATTGCAGGTGGACCTCCTGGTAGCCCTGACGAAGACGGTGATCGCTATGTGGAGATTTGGAACCTCGTGTTCATGCAGTATGAGCAAATCGCAGGCGGTGATCGTATTGATCTGCCTAAACCCTCTATCGACACCGGTATGGGATTAGAGCGTATCGCAGCGGTGCTGCAAGGCACCCATGATAACTTTGAGACCGATACATTCAAACGCCTAATTGAAGCTTCCGTACAGGAAACAGGTGTTGCCGCTGAGGGCGCTGCTAGCTCTTCGCACCGCGTAATTGCTGATCATATGCGCGCTGTAAGCTTTTTAATAGCTGACGGTGTGTTGCCGTCTAATGAAGGGCGCGGCTATGTGCTACGCCGCATCATGCGCCGAGCCATGCGCCATGCACACTTGNTGGGCGCTGAAGATTTGTTACTTTATAAACTTGCGCCAACACTGATNAGCGAGATGGGCGGTGCGTTTGGTGAACTAAACCGTGCTGCAGCCCTTATCACCGAGACGCTTAAGCTAGAAGAAAGCCGTTTCCGCCTGATGNTGGATAAAGGTNTGCANTTGCTTGACGGTGAAGTGGCTAAACTTGGCAACGGTCAGGCTCTGTCTGGTGATGTCGCGTTCAAGCTTTATGATACATTTGGTTTCCCACTTGATCTCACTGAAGACGCTCTGCGCGGGCAGGGGCTAACGGTTGAAGTTGACGGCTTTAATGCCGCCATGGAACAGCAGCGCCAAAAAGCGCGCGCTGCATGGAAAGGGTCAGGCGATACCGCAACTGAGCAAGTATGGTTTGATATTCATGATGAGCACGGCGCTAGCGAATTTTTGGGCTACACCAGCACAAATGCTGAAGGTAAGATCCTTGCGCTTGTTAAAGACGGCGAGCCAGTAGAAAGCGTTAGTAAAGGCGACGATGTGGCACTTATTGCTAACCAAACACCGTTTTACGGCGAATCTGGTGGTCAAGCAGGCGATAGCGGCGTGATCACCACAGCGGACGGTGCGGTAATCACTGTGGCTGACACTCAGAAAAAGGTTGGTGCGCTCACCGTACATATGGGCAAAGTTTCAGATGGCTCCGTGGCATGCGGAGAAGCTGCAGACTTTGTTGTAGACGTTGCAACGCGCAAAAAAATGACAGCTAACCACTCAGCTACGCATCTGTTGCATGAGGTGTTGCGCCGTGAGCTAGGCGAACATGTCACACAAAAAGGCTCGTTAGTGACAGCGGAAAAACTACGATTTGATTTCGCGCACTCAAAAGCCGTTTCGCACGCTGAACTTAATGATGTGGAAGCTGCCGTAAACGCTAGCATCCGTAATAACGGCAGCGTTGGTACGCATCTTATGAGCTACGATGATGCGCTAGACTTTGGTGCGATGGCTTTGTTCGGTGAGAAATACGGCGATGAAGTGCGTGTGGTTGCTATGGGCGAAGATGATGCAAAGTCACATCACAATTTCTCAGTTGAGCTTTGCGGTGGCACCCATGTGGAGCGCCTTGGTGACATCGGTTTGTTTGTGATCGTCTCTGAAAGTGCTGTGTCCTCTGGTGTGCGCCGTATCGAGGCGCTAACAGGTGAGGCTGCGCGTGCATACTATAAAACGCAGCAAGAGCAATTGATGAACACAGCAGGCGCGCTAAAAACATCCCCTGTAGAACTGGAAGAACGTGTACGTGCGCTGATGGCAGACCGTAAAGCCTTGGATAGGGAGCTTTCGGCCGCCAAAAAAGCACTGGCAATGGGAGGTGGCAGCGGTGCTGGTGCCAGCAATGAAGGGCCAGAGACTATTAACGGTACTGCCTTTATCGGTAAAGTGCTTGAGGGTGTGCCAGCAAAAGAACTGCGCGGTATCGCTGATGACGCCAAAAAAACTCTAGGTAGCGGCGTTGTGGCGCTAGTGGCCGTGAACGACGGCAAGGCGGGTATCTTGGTGGGCGTTACAGATGATCTCAAATCAAAGATAAGCGCAGTTGATCTTGTGCAGGCGGGTGCCATCGCAACCGGTGGTAAGGGAGGAGGAGGTCGCCCTGACATGGCGCAAGCAGGCGGGCCTAATGGCAAGGATGCAAATGCCGCACTCGAGGCGATCAAAGCACTGCTTTAATCCAATTTGAGGTAATAAAAAACCCCGTAAGGCAAGGCCCTGCGGGGTTTTATTCTTTTGGTGCCAGTCTTAACGGAGTTAAGTTTAGCTAGCCATTTTCTTTTTTAAGTTCTCATCAATCTTGTCGAAGAACTGACCAGTTGTCATCCATGCTTGGCTTGGGCCAATAAGGAGTGCCAAGTCTTTGGTCATATTACCTTGCTCAACGGTTTCGATACAAACCTGCTCAATTAGGTCAGCGAACTCAACAACCTCAGGGGTGTCATCCATTTTACCGCGATATTTAAGNCCGCGGGTCCATGCAAAAATTGACGCAATTGGGTTAGTCGATGTTTCTTTACCTTCTTGATGTTGACGGTAGTGACGCGTTACGGTGCCGTGAGCTGCTTCTGCCTCTACTGAGCTTCCATCCGGTGTCATCAACACTGAGGTCATAAGGCCAAGTGAGCCAAATCCTTGCGCTACGGTGTCGGACTGCACGTCACCGTCGTAGTTTTTACAGGCCCAAACAAATCCGCCAGACCATTTCATTGCACAAGCTACCATGTCATCAATGAGACGGTGTTCATATGTAATGCCCGCNTCATCNAAGGCCGTTTTAAATTCTTCTTGATACACTTCTTCAAACAGGTCTTTGAAGCGGCCGTCATAGGCTTTCAAAATTGTGTTTTTGGTTGAGAGNTATACAGGGTACTTACGTGCCANACCGTAGTTCATGCTAGCGCGAGCGAAGTCTTTNATGCTGGCATCAAGGTTATACATGCCGACTGCAACNCCAGCATCTGGGAAGTCATAAACCTCCTTAACGATTGGCTCACCGCCATCTTCAGGCACAAAGCTCATGGTGAGCTTACCTTTGCCAGGGACTAAAAAGTCTGTTGCGCGGTATTGGTCACCAAANGCGTGGCGNCCAATAACAATCGGTTGAGTCCAGCCTGGTACCAGACGCGGAACATTTTTAATGATGATTGGCTCACGAAACACTGTACCACCCAAAATGTTACGGATAGTGCCGTTAGGAGAGCGCCACATTTGCTTGAGATTAAACTCTTCAACGCGGTCTTCATCTGGNGTGATGGTCGCGCATTTTACACCAACACCGTGCTTTTTAATTGCTTCNGCAGAATCAATGGTGATCTGGTCATTGGTCTCGTCGCGTCTCTCAACGGAGAGATCGAAATAGATAAGGTCAATGTCAAGATAGGGCAGNATGAGACGCTCTCTAATCCAAGACCAAATAATGCGGGTCATCTCATCGCCGTCTATTTCAACGATCGGGTTTTTAACTTTAATTTTTGACATATTTTCCTCGGAGTTTATTAGAAAATTAATAGGAACACGAAATTTGGCATACATTAGCACCATGAACCGTGAGATTGAAGCCTGAAATGTATTAAAGGCTACTTTTTATTGATCCACATATAATTGGGCAGATTGTTACCCTGATCTAGGTGCAGAGTGGCAAAGGTTACTATTTTCCAAAGGCAGTCATCAATTGTGATACATCTTCAACCACCTCATATAAATCATGCGTGTCTTCGCCTGCAAAGCCTTCATCAATTACATGATCAATAAGTGCAATCAGTGGGTTCCAGTATCCATTATGATTAAGGAGATAGATTGGTTTTTTATGTAGGGAGAGCTGCGCCCATGTAAGCGTTTCAAAAAACTCATCAAGTGAGCCAAGTCCGCCCGGCAATACAACAAAGGCATCTGCGCGGGTATACATTTTATTTTTTCTCTCATGCATATCTTTTGTTATATGCAGCTCTGTGAGGTCATTTTGCGTAATTTCATGTGCATCTAGCGCCTTGGGTATAACACCGTAAACCGAGCCACCTCCTTCTAGGGCAGTGCGCGCAAGTATACCCATTAATCCAATGCTTCCAGCGCCGTAAACCAGCTCTAGCTCTGCATCTGCGAGGCTACTGCCTAGATCAGCGGCTAAGATTTCATAGTTGTTTTTATCGCCGACGCGTGAACCGCAGTAGACGCAAACTGATCGAATTTGATGGCTAGTGTTCACATTAATACTCATTTGTTTGACGCAATTTTGCGCATCATGAAGCAGCTTTCACTGCGATTAAAGTAAAACTTGCCGTAGTTTAGACAAAATTTTAATACAAATGTGTAGCATTCACGGTAATTGCCCGTTATTGCTAGCTAATCATTAATTCTCCCCACTAGGAGGCCTGCTTGGAAACTGAGATAAACAAAGGTGAAAAAGTCCGTTTATACGGCTTTATTGGCGTCTGCCTTTTGGTGATCGCTGCGGCCTATTGGTTCTCGAACAATGATGAGCCAGCGACAGTTTCTGGTGATGTGACCACATCAGATAGTTCAAACGATGATAAAGCGACAATTGCTGCTGATAAGCCGAGCTTTGACGTGGTGCGTATCTCTCGTGGTGGTACCGGTGTGATCGCTGGGCGGGCAACACCAGGGTCTATTGTTGAAATTAAAGCGGGCGACAAAGTGCTTCTAACCGTAACCGCAGACCAAAGCGGCGAGTGGGTGGCGCTACTGGAAGAGCCGCTCGAGCCTGGCTCAGCGGAGCTTACGCTAACAGCGCGACACCCAAACACAGCTGATATTGTGGATTCTGGGTCTGTGGTGGTGGTGTCNGTNCCNGCGCGTGATGAAGATCGTTTTGTCGAGCGCGAAGAAAACGGCGTGGTTGCAGTATTGAGCCCACGAGACGGGTCTGGCGCTTCGCGCATATTGCAGCGCCCAGGTGGTGGTTTCCGCGATGTGGATGAAAGCTTGAGTGTTGATCTGATTGATTACGGTGCGGGTGGTAATGCCATCATCACAGGGCGTGCCTTGCCGCGCGCGGATGTTCGTGTCTATCTTGATGGGGAATTTATAGGTAGCCAGCGAGTTAGTGATGATTTTGGTTGGCAAATGTCTTTTGATCCTAGTAAGTTAACGTCATCAGAGCATGTTATTCGTATTGATCAAACTATCGGTGACGGTGACGTGCAACTGCGTATTGAGCAACCCTTTACAGTAGGGGATGCGGTTAACTCTAGCCTAGCGGAGGGCGGTGTGCTGGTAAAGCCTGGTAATACGCTGTGGCATATCGCGCGCAAGCTATATGGTTCGGGAGTTCGTTACACCATGATCTTTAAGGAAAATAGTGATTCAATCCGCGATCCTGACCTCATTTACCCAGGCCAAGTCTTTAAGCTGCCGTCCACAGATCGGTAGTAACCTTAAGTTATTAAATAAAAAGCTATCCTATAGCCTCACATATTGGTAAATATGAGTAAGTTTGTTGCGGTTTATAGGTGATTGCAAAGTAAAGGGTGTTAAAACCCACAGAGAAAATACGCATTCATGCGTTTTAAATAAATACAAAAGGCTTTATTTATGAAAGCATTAGACGCTGTTGTTACGCCAATACATAAAGAGGGGCACGCCTTTATAGCAGTGTTCTTTATTATCTCTTTGGTTTTGTTTTGGTTGGCTGAACCATTTGGATGGGTTGGTCTGATTTTGACTGCATGGTGTATGTATTTTTTCCGTGATCCGCACCGTGTGGTACCAACAGCTGAAGGCATTCTAGTTAGTCCTGCTGACGGTATGGTCTCTGCCATCACTGAAATTGCGCCACCAGCTGAACTCAACATGGGTAGTGAACCACGCACTCGTATCACTATATTCCTTTCAGTGTTTGACGTTCATATAAACCGTGTGCCTGCAGCTGGTGAGATCACCTCTGTTGTGTATGTGCCGGGTGAATTTGTAAGCGCAGCCGACGATGATGCAGGTGAGCGTAACGAACGACAGCTTATTCGTATGACGACAGAAGATGGTAAAGACATCGCCTTCTCACAAGTGGCAGGGCTTGTAGCGCGCCGTATTCTTTGTGATGCAGAGGTGGGTCAAAAGGTTGACCGCGGTGATCAATTTGGGCTTATCCGCTTTGGTAGCCGCAATGATATTTATCTTGATGAGGGCATGGAAGCATTCGTGAGCGTTGGGCAAACCATGATTGGCGGCGAGACCGTCATCGCTAAATCCCTTTAATTTTATACATTTAAACGAGGTTTCCCTTGGAAAAGCGCCGTAAACTTAAGAGCTTCTCTGTTCGTGCTATCGCACCGAACGCAGTGACACTGCTGGCCTTTTGCGCTGGGTTGACCTCTATTCGTTTTGCGCTGGCTGATAAGTGGGAACTCGCGCTCGCTGCTATTATGTTGGCGGCAGTGTTTGATGGGCTTGACGGCACAGTGGCGCGTTTGCTGCGCAGTACCTCTAAATTTGGTGCAGAGCTTGATAGCCTATCGGATGTCGTAGCATTTGGTGTCGTGCCCGCACTTTTGATATATCAATGGGGCTTGTACTCTCTAGACCGCTTGGGCTGGGCTGCGTGCCTGATCTATGCGATCGCGATGATACTTAGGCTTGCACGTTTTAATGCGCGAATGGATGAAGACGACGGACCGCGCAAAAAGATGGGCTACCTAACTGGTGTACCCGCTCCAATGGGAGCAGGGCTCCTGCTGGCGCCTATCATGCTAGACGTTGGCTACACAGGTAACTTAACACAGCAGTACCCTCTTATATTAGCAGGCTACACTGTTTTCATTGGTCTCTTGATTGTTTCCACACTGCCAACAATTTCTATGAAGTTTGTGAAGGTACCACGTGATAGTTTTGTCATGACGCTACTAATCATTGGTATTATATTCGCGTTATTGTTTGTTTATACGTGGGGTGTACTGCTCATGGTCGGCTTGTTTTACCTTATCTCGATTCCGTGGTGTTACATTGTTTATCGCCGCCGCTTGAAAGTAGATAATTTCTAAAAATGTCCCTTGCGTTGGGGATAACAACCTTAACGACTCGTCTAAATTTAGATTTCACCCTAAAAATCGGTAATCGCGCTTGACAAAAACCTAATAATTGTCCCCAATGCACCTCGTTCTTGATAAAACTATCGTGTGATAGTGGTTGATTGAGATTCTCAGGGGGAGAGTTTCAGTCCCAATCCAGATACCTTTTAGGAGGTTCTAGATAGTTAATTATCCTGAGCTCGTTCTAGTCGTTTGGGGGCATTCGACAAAGAACTAATTAGGCAGTAACGATAACCTACCGGGGGTGGTAGAAATTCGTTACTGCCTTTTTTAATGGCATCAAGAAAATATAAAGTAGGTTACGCCCGCGTGCTTAAGCCTCGTCGGGTCGGGGCAGGTACGGTTAAATCTTAAAGTTCGCCGCGCAAGAGTACAAGCTTTGGCTGTAGTTGTGCCTTTAGGTGACGAACAACAGGGCCAAGCGCTGAGCGGAAGCATTCAATGGCCATGATGGCTAACCCTGAAAATAGCAAAAACCCTAGTATAGTACTCATGTCACACGCTCCCTTACATCTTATGTTCTTTATATGTTCTTATATGTGGGTTAATCTTAAGTCAAGAACAAAATAAGAACATTAATATTCACCAAGTAAGCCTTTGCCATGAGACCGTTTGGTGATATCACTTATATCAAGTGAGCCAATCGCGTTATTGGTGAAAGAAACATAAAAAGAAATTGAGAGATACTATGAATCTCGAATGGAAAAAATCCTCGCAAGAGGCTGGTCCAGACAAAGCCGACCAGAAAGCAGAACAAGGGGAAGCCCCCCAAGGCCAGGACCCTACGAAAAAGAGACGTCGAAGACGTCGTCGGCGTCGTGGTAAGGGTGGCGGTGAAAATCCAGCTGTGGATGCAAACGTGCAGCAAACAGCGGATACTAAGCAAAATAATCAACACAAAAATCAAAACAATAGTCAAGTGATACGTAAGCCAGTTGCAACCTATGGTGCGATTGACTTGGGCACCAATAACTGTCGGTTGCTTGTTGCAAAACCAACACCGCGTGGTTTTCGAGTGGTAGACGCTTTCTCGCGTGTTGTTCGTCTTGGTGAGGGTGTGGCGCAAACAGGACTGCTCTCGGATGATGCAATGGACCGTACAGTGGAAGCACTCAAAGTTTGCGCTGATAAGTTAGAGCGTAGAAAAGTTAGGCTTACCCGCAATGTGGCAACAGAAGCGTGCCGCGTCGCTGATAACGTGGACATGTTTCTAGACCGTATTAAGCATGAGACCAACATTGATATGGACGTGATTAGCGCTGCTGAAGAAGCGCGCTTAGCTGTTATGGGCTGTCAGTCACTCATCTCGACTAGTAACCGTCATGCACTTGTGTTTGATATAGGTGGTGGCTCAACTGAACTCATTTGGGTGAAGGTGCTGCGCCGTGGCTATATGGAAATTCAGGGTTGGACATCTATACCGTGGGGTGTGGTGAACCTAACCGAGACAATCAACGGTGACGGCGGGCAAGTAAGCACAGATATGTATGATGAGATGCGTGCCCTGGTCGAAGATCACCTAGTGGCCTTTGAAGTGGCACATAGCATTGAAGATACGGTTCAGAGGCGCCGTGTGCAGTTCCTTGGTACATCAGGCACGGTCACAACGCTTGCTAGCCTGCATTTGAAGCTACCACGCTATAACCGCGCTAGGGTAGACGGTGCGTGGATGAGCAGTAAGGATATTAAGGCTCTTAGTAAGACAGTGGCCTTAATGACGCCTGAGGAACGTGAGGCACAACCATGTATTGGCGCTGAGCGCGCTGACCTTGTTGTAGCTGGATGTGCAATCCTTGATGCTATCTTGGGGATGTGGTCTGTGCGAAGCCTAAGGGTCGCGGACAGAGGAATAAGAGAAGGTATCTTGCGCGGACTGATGAAAACGGATAAAGAACCGCGTACAGCAGCTGGCATAGATATGTCATAGAAGGTTAAGTGATGGCTAAAGGTTGGGACAGTAGAGATAACGTACGCTCCAAAGCGGGACGTGAGAAAGTGCGCCTTAAATCGGCGCGAGGTCGTACCAACTCGTCTGCACGTTGGCTACAGCGCCAGTTAAACGATCCCTACGTTGCTGAGGCCCGCCGCAAGGGCTATCGCTCTCGCGCTGCTTTTAAATTTGAAGAGCTAGATGAGCGCTATAATCTCCTCAAAGGCGCAAAACGCGTCGTTGATCTTGGCTGTGCTCCAGGAGGTTGGTGCCAAGTGGTAGTAAAACGCCTCGGCGAGAAAGCTGAAATCGTTGGTATTGATCTGCAAGAGGTGGAACCCATTCAAGGCGTGACCATGCTACAAATGGACTTTCATGCGCTAGACGCAGAGGAACGCTTAATGGCTGAGCTGACAGGTCCTGTTGATCTGGTAATGTCAGATATGGCAAACTCCGCAACTGGTCACAAGTCAACCGACCATATGAAAACCATGGCGCTCTGTGAAATTGCGCTTGATTTTGCCCTTAAGGTTTTAAAACCCGGTGGTTCGTTTGTTGCTAAGGTTTTACAAGGTGGTTCTGATAGCGTTTTGCGCAACAGAATGAATAAGCATTTTAAGAAAGTGCGCCACGCGAAACCGCCTGCAAGTCGTAAAGAATCTACCGAATGGTATGTGGTTGCGGAAGGCTTTAGAAAGCCCGACGCATAATTCTTTCAGATAAACATTGTAAATGTTGTCAAGAATCAGTATTAAACGCCAACTTTCGGTTCAGCTTTATAGCGATCCACGAGGGGCGTTAAGACCTCTCCGCTATAAACTATCATATGACCGACATAAAATGCGTGAGGAGCGAACATGAATATTAAGCTTGGTTTAACTTTTGATGATGTTCTCCTTGTGCCTGCGGCTTCTAATATTATGCCAGCCGAGGCAAAGACACGCACGATGCTGACCCGCGAGATTGAGCTTAACATTCCACTTCTATCCGCTGCTATGGACACCGTGACTGAAGCCAATATGGCTATATGCATGGCGCAAATGGGCGGTATGGGCGTGTTGCACCGCAACATGACCGAGCTGGAACAAGCCGAAATGGTCCGTCAGGTTAAAAAATACGAATCTGGTATGGTGGTTAATCCCGTTACCATTTATCCTGATCAAACACTTAAAGATGCAAAAGACCTTATGAGCCATCATAGGATCTCTGGTATTCCTGTTGTTGAACGCGGTGCGGGCAGTGGCCCTCAAAAATTAATAGGTATTTTAACACACCGCGATGTGCGCTTCACCGATAATGATAATCAACCAGTGTCAGAGCTGATGACGAAAGATGTTGTCTCCGTCGCGGAAGGTGTCTCTAGTGAAGAAGCCCAGCGCTTGTTCCACCAACACCGTATTGAAAAGCTTATTGTTGTAGATGGTAAAAACCGCTGTGTAGGTTTGATTACTGTTAAAGACATGGAAAAAGCCGTAACGCACCCTAACGCCTGTAAAGACGCTAAGGGCCGCTTGCGGGTCGCTGCAGCTACAACTGTTGGCGATAAAGGCTATGAGCGCGCTGCAATGCTTAGTGAAGCTGACTGTGACCTTGTAGTACTGGATACAGCACACGGACACTCCGCAAAAGTTATTGAGACCGTTGCCCGCATTAAAAAAGATTTTCCTAACCAACAGCTCGTCGCTGGTAACGTGGCAACTGCCTCAGCTACCAAAGCACTGATCGATGCTGGTGCTGACGGCGTTAAAGTGGGCATTGGACCAGGATCAATTTGTACAACACGTATTGTCGCTGGTGTTGGTGTACCTCAGCTTACAGCAGTTTATGACTGCGCAGCTGAAGCTGCCAAGCACGGTATCCCAGTGATCGCGGACGGTGGACTGCGGACTTCAGGTGATGTTGCTAAGGCTATTGCCGCTGGTGCAAGCGCTGTAATGGTGGGGTCACTACTTGCAGGCACTGAAGAAGCGCCGGGCGAGGTGTTCCTCTTCCAAGGTCGCTCCTTTAAAGCATACCGCGGTATGGGAAGTGTTGGCGCTATGGCACGTGGTTCTGCGGATCGTTATTTCCAAGCGGATGTTAAAGATAGCTTGAAGCTGGTCCCTGAGGGTGTTGAAGGGCAGGTGCCGTTTAAAGGCCCGTCCGCTAATGTTATTCACCAACTGGTGGGTGGTCTTAGAGCGTCTATGGGCTACACTGGAAACGAAACCATTGATGATATGCGAGCAAACGCTGAGTTTGTTCAAATCACCAATTCTGGCCTTAATGAGAGCCATGTGCACGATGTTACTATCACGCGCGAATCTCCAAACTACCCGGGCGGTAAATAGCCCACGCTTTAAACGTAATTCTAACTTTGGAGACATGGCATGCGGGATGCAGCACGTGTACAGTCAGCTATTGAACTGATCGCTGAAATCGAAACCGCTATGGTGGCTGCGGCCTTGCCAGCGGATGCGCTGATATCGTCTTACTTTCGTACGCGGCGCTACGCTGGCTCCAAGGACCGTCGCTCTGTTATCGAGCGCGTCTATAGTGTTTTGCGTCAAAGAGAAGCGCTTGTTTGGATGTTGGAAAGCGTTGAGNNCACAGTAGACGCCCGTAATTTGATGATTGCATCCTTTGTTTACACCGATGCTCCGCTCGACTTGTTTGCGGGTTCTGAGACCCACGGACCTGCGGTCTTGACCGACGAGGACAGCAATATGGTGGCACGGCTCTCCACGCTGGATTTGAGCACGATGCCAGCTTATGCCAAAGCCAATTTGCCTGCATGGGCTGTCCCGCATTTTGAGGCACGCTTTGGTGACAAAAGCGCAGAAGAGGCAACAGCCTTTAACGAACGTGCTTCACTGGACATTCGCGCAAACAATCTCAGAACAACGCGCACACTGATCATGCCAGGCTTGAAAGAGGATAAGCTCGAGCTAGTAAACGGTCGTTTTGCACCAACGTGCATGCGCTCGGTTAATTATGTTTCGCTGCAAAATGTACCTGCCTACATGGATGGTTATATTGAAATTCAAGACGAAGCGGCACAAATCGCTAGTTTACTAGTAGAGGCTAAGCCTGGACAGAAGGTTTTTGATCTATGTGCTGGTGGCGGTGGTAAAACACTCGCGATGGCAAGTGTGATGCGTAACCAAAGCGAGTTGGTAGCAACTGACACCCATGCGCGCCGCTTGAAGGACCTAACAGCCCGCGCTGATCGCTCTGGCGTGAAAAACTTAACGGTACACCAGTTGCCACTTAAAGGCGCTGAACGCCGCGAATGGCTTGAAGGTTATGAGCGTACAATGGACCGCGTAGTGCTAGATGTGCCTTGTTCTGGATCTGGCACATGGCGCCGTAACCCTGATCAGCGCTGGCGTTTAAACGATGAGCGTTTGGCTGAGCTGCAAAGCACCCAATTGGGTTTGCTGCGTGAAGGGCAAGAGCTGGTTAAAGTTGGCGGGCGCTTGGTTTACATGACCTGTTCACTGTTAGCGGCTGAAAATGAAGAAGCAATCGCAAGCTTCTTAGCTGAAAACACCAAGTTTAAAGCACTATCATGGTCCAAGGTTTGGGCAACCGTCGCACCTGATAGCGATGTTCCGGTTAGTGCTGCACTGGA
>JGI24723J26617_10000445_pt1 | contig 41076 bp, 25 predicted proteins | sample Cruoilmetagenom6_FD_26617 | JGI IMG/M metagenome (IMG submission 26617) | reverse complement strand
CACGGTACGGGGCACAGAGGCTCGTAATACCGGAGGCCGAGAGAGCCCGAGAGACGGGATGCCATATGCGGGATCTCACCCCGTTGACAGATTGTGAAACCCTACGGGTAAATATCACGCATTCGAGCTTTACGTAACCTATTCATAGCGGACTGTATGGGGACTCGATGGGTTCAGATCACGCCATCTCCGCTACCGAGTTGCAAGCTGACTTCTCGCCCAAGTTTTCCATTCGCTTGATCCACGATACACAATGACCCTCAGCAGCTCATCGGTGTATTCATCATGCATCCCGTTGCGAATCTGGCATCGAGCGAGTGCTTGGACCGCAGGCAGGTGATTCGGATAGACCTCGATTGCTGATGCATAGGCATCCAAGGCATCGTCGTACTTGCCGCCTCGTTCAAGAGCGATTCCGAGATTAATACGCGGGTCTGGATGCCCGGGCATCAGACGGCGGGCCCAGTCAAACTCCTCGGCTGCGAGGTACAACTCGCCACGATTAAGCATCAACACTCCGAGGTTGTTGTGGGCAGGACCATGATAAAGATCGGTATCTAGGGCTTCACGCAGAACCCGCTCAGCCTTCTCTGGATCGTCAGACATGAACTCAACCGCCTTGCTGGTGAGTTCAGAGGCGAGCTGCTGATTCCTTGTCCCTGATGAATCAATTCGACGAGCCGAAGCATGCGATCCGCAGCCCGTAGCTACAAAGCCTATCAATCCAATCAGAATCAATCCCACTACATAAAAATTACGCATCTATTCATCTCCATCTGTATAATACACCGCAACGCAATCGAGTTGAAGAGTGTACCGGCTTGTGTTTGATCGTTGATCATGAATCAACTCAATATTATTCGGGATCCAAACATGCTGCTGATCCCTCCAGTATACTAGAACTCGGCCAATCTGCTCGACTGTGAGCCCAGGGACTTGAATCGACACAGTCTGCTCTCGTAGCCGACCAGCCCCGCCAGATTTTATGCCCTTTTGCCCGAATGCCCGGTCCGCTTGAACCGTTGCCCGAAACCTTGGGCGAGGCGAGATCTTCGCAAACTCGATGGCCTGCGTCATCCGATCCTCCACATCATCCTGCGGCTTAGACCCATGGAGAGTGTCCTGCTGGGCACTGGCCAACCTGAGATACTCATTGATTGACAGTGCGGTTGCATCCCGTCGATGAACGGCATCTTCCAAAGAGCCGTGATCCTGATTGAGTTCAGCAACAAGTAATAATGGTCCAACTACTGCCATCAAAATGAACACCACGGCCGATCTGCTCCACGACATGTGCGACCGAATCATGATTGGCTCTCCGTTTCAACACTACGAGCCAGTGTCATATTTAAATCAACCCGATCTGATCTTGGATTGGTTGATCTCGTCTCGATCCCCCACCCCTTCAAACTAGACAGCTCACGCACGACTTCGGAGGCCACTTCATTATCCGAGACAGATAACTCGATACGCAATGTACGTTCATTCAATGTGAGTGCCCGTACCTGAATATCGAGTTCTCTTGGCCAACTCTCAAACACTCCAGCCAAATCCTTAACCAGATCATGCCCAGTGAGTCCGATTGCCCCAGTCCGTGTCGCTCGAGCCTGATTGAGTAAGGTCGAAAGGCGGATCGTATCCGGCTGCGCGTTGTGGTTAGACGATCTTGGGAGCACCTGCTGATACATCGATGCGATCTGGGTGTTGATGTCCGTGAGCCGCTCGTTCAAAACGCTCCTCTTCCGCTGGACTCCCAGCATGACCACCAAAACCATCACGATGGATGCAAAGCACACAATCTTTGCTGTGACGTGCTCACGATCACGAAAAGAGACAGGCTTCATGGCTCCCACAAGTAGATTCAACTCCTTACAAATTGCATCCGACGAATCGACACCAATCCAATCTGGTAGCGAAGCAGGAACAAGCATCTCGGCCTCGGATTGATACTGCTGAACCCGGTCACGGTCACATCCGCATGCAATGACTTTACCGTTTATAGGCTTTGAGAAAACTAAATGCACATCCCCAACATCCTGAGGCACTAACGCCTCGAACTGATACAACAACTCACGGTCCCGGTCACTCCTCCGACTCGCAGGGTCTTCAAGCAACGCGAACACACACTCCTGCTGAGAAAGCTCATGAACACGCATCATCCATCCTCCCCAGATTCAAGCACAAGCGTTGTTTCTCTTTTACCATTCTGGAGCAGCACCGAATCGCTAAGGATTTCTGAAACCGTGTATCCATTGATCGATTGCCCAATCGACAATGTGTGCACCTGATCACCGGCTGGGTCGTAGATCACGCTGTAGTTGATCTGCTGCCCAGTCTCATCTTGACCTGAAGAAATCGCAAGCAACTCGAATACAACGCGCGTGGTGGTAGGAGCAATCCGCTTCGGTGTTTCAACAGACGGCATATGCCATAGGTTCACCCCAAAAACCCCTTCGGGCACCGCCTGTTCTTCAGGCTCTGGCAAGATTTCGACGTCCGCCGGACCGCCTATTTCCGGCGCTTCAAGCATCGCTGCATCGATATCACTTGGTAAGGCCGCCCACACCAGAACACCCAGCACAGCGAGAAACGTACTGATCCGAAGCAGCAGGTGAAACCCATGTTGTGATTGGGGATTAATCATTCTCAATAATGATGCGTTGCACCAACCTCCAGTGGCCGCCCTGGTTAGTATAAGTGCACCAGCACGATCTACGGATTGTACCAGCCCAGACATCAATCCGGAAAGACCACACACGGCTGATGCTCAAAAATCGCACCGAATTCTGCCTCGCGTCCTGCCCGTTGAGCGTGAATGAAGAGAACTCGCCACCAGCACGATTCTCGATAATGCTACTCGGATCACCAAGATTCAGTTTCTGAAAGAGGGTCTCGATGAGTTCCACTGATGCGGTATTGATGTTTATGGCCGCACCGGATCGTGACCGCGTAGTTCCTGATCGGGTTGGCCAAGGATTGTGCGTGGCAATTCGGCCCCCAACGGCCTCGGGTGATTCAGGAGAAGGAAAGACCGATTGATGCCCGCCATCCAAATCTAACCCAGGGTACCTTGCCCCTTTCCATGCTACATCCTCAGTTCCTACATCAAGCCCGAGATCGTGAGCATTGAGTGGGATCATCCCGTACTGATCCCATGCGGTGATCCGCACCCGGACTGGCTGCTCTGAAAGCAACATGCGGTCATCTAGAACCGGGAGCATCGGAATCTCCATTGCTGGATCGACCACTGCGTGGCTCGCCTGTTCTTCGAGCCACGCGAGGATCGGCCCATCAGAAGTATGCAATAGATCCTGAACACGAACCGTGTTAGCGGCATGCAATGAAATCAGATGGCTAGTCGCCCGCACTCGCGCAATGATCGCTACACCCGCGATCAGTACCGTCATCGTCATCAGCGTAATCAACATCGCAACGCCGCGGCCAGTTCTCATTGCACATCCTCCCGATCGAGAATGTATGTACGCTCAACGCGATGGCCATCATGTCCGATTAGCGACACATGCAATACCGGCAATAACCGTTGCTCTGAAGGCAACTCGAGTTCAATGCCAAAGCCTTCGACAAGACCAAGAAATACTCGCCCCTTCTTCAATCCACCGTCTTGACGATACAAATTTCCCGTCGCAGGCTCAAAAACATACTGATGCACACCCACCCCGGAACCATCCCTTGTACGGATCCGGAGCACATTCTCCTCGACTCCCATCCGGGGCACACCCGACGCACTCCCCGCATCAAGGCGATCAACCGAGAGAACATCCCATCCGATCAGATCGAGCACCGAAACAGATGCACGACCCCAGTTTGCGTCTACAACCGAACGTGATTGGGATCGAAGCACAGTGGTCATCCAAGAAACCGAAATCACTGACATCAGCGTGAGCAGACTCAGTGTGGCCAAAAGTTCAACCAATGTGATTCCACGGCGTGTAGTCATGAACCATCCACCCCACTCTGAGGTTCAACTCGTGCCCATCGAAGGACAGTTTGGCTGCCATTGGTGATCGCGACCCATTGGCCAAGCAGTTCGTCATCAGGGCTGCTCATAGGTACGCACCGGCCATCAACTGCCCCCATCATTACACTGAGTTCTTCCAGCGTCGGTCCCCCGGCGTGCGAAATCTTAAATCGCTCGATTTCTTCATCTACAAGAACCACAAACTCTGCCATCTCCGATGACGAGGCCTCAAGAGACCCAGACCTCATATAAGGCACACACACACCAACCACCATCGCCAACAACACGACAGCAAAGAGTACCTCGATCAGTGTAAACGCGGATCGACGCATCACTCGCTGACTCCACGCCGGATTTCATGCCATCCCGAAAGCCCATTGAAACCTAACCGAATCGTTGCTTCATCGGTTTCCGCAATGTAGAAGTAATCATCAGTTTGCCCAAGCTGATTGTAAGTGATCGCCGTTCGATTTTGACCAAGCTCCAACGCTATGAAATCTGGAATCACAATCTCCTGCACTAACGCAGATTCTTCATCAATCACCATGAGTTGGAGCTGCAGGTGTTCTTGATCGTTCTGGATATAGCACACTTGATGCTTTCCGGCCAATACCCGTGCCCTTGCATCCAAATCAACCAGACCCGCAATCAATGTATCAATCTGTGTTCGTCGAGTCGTCCCCGACAAGTTCGGCGCAACCGTTGTAGCGATCAATGCAAAGAGCACCAGCACCACAAGCAGTTCAACAAGTGTGAATCCTGGGCAACGCGATGAGGATTTCAATACAAACATTTCACTCTCGCATGCGCAATGAACTCAGATCCGCGTTCTCGTCGGTCCCGCCGGGCTGGCCATCGGCTCCATAGGACACAATCTCATAAGGATGTCCATCCGGGCCAGGCACGATGATATAGAACGGGGTGTTCCAGGGGTCTTTGAGCTGGTCAGGCTTAAGGAAATACGCCGACGACGGAGTGGTCTTGGGTGTTGTCAGCACCAGCAACCCCTTGTCGGCAGGAGGCCATGAACTGGTTTGCGTGAAATACGCCTGGACCTGCCCATCTATGAGCCCGATCTGGGTTTTGGCCAGTTCGCGTTTGCTCTGGTTGAACCGGCCAGCGATACTCATCGTAAACACACCCGCCACCAAACCGAGAATGACCAACACTGCGAGCAGTTCGACAAAGGTCATCGCCCGACGGCTTGTGTATTGCTGTCTTTGATCTATCATCCGACAATCTCCTGCAAACGAACGAGCGGCAACACCGCTGCCATGACCACGGTCCCAACCAAAATTGCTAAACCCACAATCGCTGCTGGCTCGATCATTGCTGCGAATCGGTCAAGTAACCGGCGGGCAGACCGGAGATCACGATTCCCGATTCGCTCCAATGTCCGCCCCAGTTCCCCCGCGGTCTTTCCAGCACTCATCAACTGACGATGCTCCTCGGCAAACCACACAGGATCTTCAAATATACACGATACCGGCTCCCCCTGTTCGATCCGTGATGCGGCACTTTCAAAGGTTCCCGCGAGCATCGATCCGAGCAATCCCCTCATGGTCGGTGCTACCACACGCAGGCCTTCAACAAGCGTGACCCCTGTCTCAAGCAGTTCAGAAAGCGAGAGCATTGCCTCCGATGTACGAATCCTAAGAAATACGCTCGGAGTAGCCCCAGCAATCATCTTGGGTATTCTCCCGTTTGATTTTTTGCTGAGTGATCCAATCCAAAGGACTCCCGAAATCAGAAGCAACACTAAAGCGATTAGAATCCAGAATCCATAGTTCCAAACCGTCTGACCAAACGCCATGACCCACATGGTCAACCCTGGTGGATCAATATCCGCATCAATCAGAATGCCGACAAGTTGCGGTAGTGTCTTGGTGCTTAGAAAGATAGTAACCCCAATCCCGATGACCGTCACCAACATCGGATACGCCAGTGCACCGGTTATCTTTGAAGAAAGCTCCCCGGATCTCGACTGTCGATCCGCGAGCCTGTGGAGAACCGAGCTCATCTCACCTGATTGCTCTCCAGCACGAATCATCGCGATCTCGGCGGCATCGAACCACCCCGAATGATCTACCATCGCATCGCTCAGTGCGACCCCGGTATGAATCGAGTCGGCGAGCGAGTGCGTAAGAGTTGATACCCGCTTTCGGCCAGTCCCCGACGAAGCCATCGTTCGTAAAGCCCTGGCCAATGGGATCCCGGCATCGAGTAGGGTCGCCATACTGTCATAGAGGTCGGCCTTCAGGTGCACCCTGCGGGATCGTAGATGACGCTGGATCAATCGCATGATCCCCGACTCGCCAGAGATTGAGCCTTTGATCGGGTTGATCTGAATGGGGCGGAGCCCTGCCTTCCGCAACGCTGCGCGCGCAGCCCTGTCTGTGTCCGCCTGAATAATACTAGAAACAATCTCCAGTGTGTTGGGGTCCCGAGCTTTGTAACGCCATGAGCTCACAGATCAATCTCCTCAGCAAGATCTATTGCCACCCGCTCGATCTCTGTCTGCGTCGTGATCGATGCATCAATAAGTCGTTGCCCATCCTCTCGCAACGATTTCCACCCTTCTTCCGAAGCAACTTTCCTGATAAGTGTCGCCGATGCGGACTCCGTAATCATCTCACGGATCGGATCAGTCATCATCAAGAGCTCGAAAATCCCTGTTCGCCCTGAATAGCCGGTATTCAGGCATTCGCTGCATCCTTCACCGTGACAATCATTATGGATCTTTCGAACAAGACGCTGAGCCAGCACTGCCGAGAGCGACGCGCTGATCAGGTATGGCTCGATCCCCAGATCAATCAAACGAGGAGGCGCACTCACCGAATCGTTTGTATGCAGCGTTGAGAACACCAGGTGCCCGGTCAAGCTTGACTGGATGGCAATCTGTGCCGTCTCTGCATCGCGGATCTCCCCCACCATCACCACATCGGGATCCTGCCTTAGAATATGCCGAAGCCCCGACGCGAAGGTCATCCCTTTCTTGCGGTTCACCTGACTCTGGGAAATAGAAAGCCCAGAAGTTGAAAGCTTGTATTCGATTGGGTCTTCAATCGTCATGATATTAAGATCGCCACCACCTGTAGCTCCACCATGAGTTGCTATGTATCGCAAGGTTGCATACAGCGTTGTGGTCTTCCCGGACCCGGTCGGTCCGGTGAGCAAGATGATCCCGTTCGGACGAGCTGATACAGCACGGTACTGGGCAAGGATAGTTTCGGGCATCCCGATCGCATCGAGCGTGGCAAGCCGTTGCCCTTGATTTGAATCGAGAAAGCGGATCACCACCCTTTCGCCCTCGCTCGTCGGCAGCGTGCTAATCCGGAGATCGATCTCATGAAGATCATCACCTGCACTCCCTTGCCCAATCGTCACACTCGTACGTCCATCCTGAGGTGTCCGGGATTCGGCGATATCCATGTTTCCCATAACCTTGATTCGGCTGGTCACAGGAGCCGCGAATCGCAATGGAAGCGTGCGGGCATCAATCAGAGCGCCATCAATTCGGAACCGGATGAGCAGCCCATCTTGGTTTGGTTGAAAATGAATATCACTCGCATTCTTTCGGATGCCATCAAATAGCAAGCCATCAATCAACCGAACAACCGGCGACTTCCCGGATGTCGAAAGCAGATCGGAATCTTGTTCATTGATGAGTCTCTCAATTTCATCCTCGTGACTTTGAGGCTCATCGATCTCAAGCTGCGATTTCCCCTTTGCATTCTCCATAGCGTTTGCGTATGAAGAATCAATCCACTGGGCGAGCTCAGAAGAATCGATGACTTCTCGATCTGGCCACTGATCTATTAAAACAGAAACATTGTGCAGTGCCGCAGGGTTAGTTTGTGAGCTGTGTAGCACAACTCGATGACCATCACGATTGACCCACAGGACCAAATGCTCCCGAGCGAAGTCATGACCAACACGATCAATAAACTCGTGATCGGCTAGGAGTTCTTTAAACACACCCGCCGCCATCACTTGATGACCCGTGGCTCAACGACCGGCCAGCCATCATCAACATTGAGTTCGTGAGCAAGTTCCTCGCCGAGGAACTTGAGATGCTCAAAGCTCGGACTCCGCATAACTGTTGGGCGAATAAACACATAAAACCTTGATCGGCTCGATGAGTTTGATTGCGACTTGAACAACGCGCCGATCAAAGGGATATCAGCAAGCCCGGGTGTCTTGGTGTCTGAATCTCCCTCGGTGGTGATTTCGATCCCGCCCAACACAATGGTATACCCATCTGGAATGGTCGCAACACTATTGAGTGATGTCTGCTGTGAAGGAGGCTCTACGCCGGAACTTGAAGCTTCACCTACAAATGAGCTCAAAGTCAGGGAGTAATCCAGAACGATGTGGTCACCGGCCGCAATTTGTGGACTCACAGTGATTGTCGTACCAGCAGATGCCGCACCGCCACGCGCGGTTGTAATGTTTCCATCGGTGATTGTGGTGGTTGTGTATGGCTGGGTGCTTGTGCTATTGAGATTCGCAGTTTCATTATTATTCACCACGATCGAAGGCATACTGACCGATCGCCCATCATTGACCGTATCGATCGCACGGATCACAACACTAAAGTCACCGGGGCTCAAGACAACAGCTGTTCCACCGGTTCCAGAAGCCTGAGCCGACGCGCTTGATGGAGAAACCCCAGACAACCCAAAGAGTGACCCGAGTCCAACCAAAGTCTTTCCTGCATCGATATTCCCAGCCATTTCAATGCCAAAGTCACGCGACTCGCTTTCAGACAAACTCAGCATGATAACTTCAAGCTGTACCTGTGGCTGGCGAACATCCAGATCATAAATGAGGTCTTCAAGCTGCTCAATTCGTTTCAGTGTCCCTGTCGCAATGATGGTATTGAGTTCGTTATCCACCGCAAGCTCGAGATCACTTTGCTGATTTTCCTGAGACAAGCCGGCGGGTCTTTGTGCTGATTGACCGGCAGGAACATCCTGACCGAGATCCCTATCCAAGCCGTCATCAAAATTCGATGAATCTGAATCTCCTCCGAGCAACGCTGCATTCAGCAGCTGTCCCGCAATTTCGCGGATCTTTGATGCTTCGCGATTCTTAATCGGAATCATCCGGATCACTCGGCGGCTATCAGCCGGCATAGACGCCAGTTGCTCTATTGCTTCCTGCGCCGCTTTAAGTTCCGATGGAGTACCCGAGAGGATCAGAGTATTGGTCAACTCGTCTTGAACAAGCTTCCAATGCCCACCAGAACCTCGCGGCGAAGTGTCCTTTGCCATCGTTTCAAGAAATGAAGCAACTGTTTCAAGCGGATACCCGCGTGGGTCAAAGGACCTGGTTGAGATTTCCGATGGCTGATCTGCCCTTGAGATCAATGCCTGAATGGATTGAACCTCAGACTCTGGGCCAATGACCCGGATCATCTGCCGATTCACATCCACATCCATGCTACTCACCAGGGTGACTCCGCCCTGATTGGCGAGTGTCACCGAAATCGATTTGATTTCCGCAAGCACCTCGGTCACTGGCCGATGCGTGACAGTGATATTGGTCACCACAGGATTTGATTGGTCATCATCCAGTACTGCGATGAGATCAAGCGCGTATTCCACGCGATTTTGTACACCTGAAACGATGACACCGGACATCGCTGGTGCCGCAGTAATCGTGAGCTTTGACCCATTTGTCAGAATTGGTTTGACAAGCTCAAGCAAGCTTTCGGAATCAATAGCATCGAGCTTGTATACAACAGATTGAAACCCGGGAGCCAGCGGCCCAGTATCCAATGCAGATTTCGGCAAAGTTTCTTTCGTCGCGACTGATATCGACACCACCGCATACAGCTCATCTTGCCCTGGGCGCCGTATGATGGTCAGCTCATTGCTGTGCAGAATGGTGAGGCAAAGATCCCACAACTCATGCGGCGTAACCTCGTGGACGAGCCGGAGTGTGATCGCTTTATTTCCAAACGAGCTTGGATTGTACTCGATCTCTACCTGATTAAGCTGTGCCGTGAGATCGACGAGGCGGGCGAGTTTGATTGATGATGTAATCCGTGTCGTTTGTACTGAGTCCGTCGGACTCTCTTGGCCCAATGCAACAGGCACCCACACAAACATCCCGAGCACCAACCAACTCACTACAACTGCTTTATTTAGTTGGATATTCATGAAGAATCAGTATAGCAGCCGGATACCAAGCAGCGAACGGAGTTTTGAGCTCAAATAACTCGCTACCCACCTGAGAACCGGGGCTTCGCAAATCGCTCCCATTCGATGCCCGTCACCAGTTCATTTGAAACCCGGATAGAGTTTCTGAATCACAAGCAAAACTAATTATCTTCAAATCCAACGAGCAATCACTCATCCAATTTTGCCAATAAGTTTCTGCCCTTTCCGCAGAATAGGAAGGACCACAAAGTCGTTGGACCGCTACTACTCTGGTAACCATGAAAACAATTGTTAAGGGAGATTTTCTGAATACCGCTGACAGAGAAGTTCCAAGGGGGACTTCAGTCTGCTAACATCAAAATCATTGTTCCCAACGCTTCTAACTGCTGCTGCTATTATGGGAAGGCTGTTCATTATCGACGATTTGATTGTGCTCGGAATGTCTCCTCTATCTTCCAATGTGATTCCTATATCTATTGAAAGACACTCCCCATCCCTATCGATATCGGGCTCTCCCGCACCTGAAAATCCGTATTCGTGTACTTCTCCGTCAACCCGAAGTATGAAAGCCAACTTCGTGTACGGGAAAGAGTCAAATCCAATACCCTTGGCCACAGCCTTGAGTGCAAAAAAGTGAGGCAAAACAGCATCGGCTGCATCTTGACCACCAAACTGTGCTGAAAAACCAATAGTTGAGTGACTGGTTCGACTCATTCGTCGCTCCTCTTTCCTGCCCAGGGTTCTTTGTTGAGGGGACCAGGGTTAGTCTCCACCAGTTCCCTCTCAGCTTTGAGCATTTCTTTGCGAGGTCCTGTTTGCTTCTCAATCAAGAACCCTTCACCCAGTTCCTTATCTGTATACCTCTTGCTTGGATCCTGTGAGACTCCATGCTTCTGGAAGATTCCATCCGCATCATATCTCTCGTAGAGAGTTGCAGGTTGATTTCCAGCGATATTTCCATTAGTGCCCCCACTTGTGCGACGGGCACTTCCTCCGTCAGGGGCAAATGTCCCATTGGAGTTCCTTAGTCTTCCGTTTGCATCCCTGAACTGCTTTGGCACATCCGGCACAACTGCATTCGCTACTCGTGCTATCTTACCGACATCGCCCGCGTTATCCACCGCCTTTAACGCTCCTGCACCGGGCATAATCGCCGAACCAAAGCCAGTAAATGTATCCCCAATTGCCTCAAGATCACCAGACATCACCTTGTCGAAATGATCACCAGCCGCATCTGCAACTCCCGATCTCATCGTTCCCAATGTCTCGCCGACACCGTCGGTCATCATATTCGTTGCGATCTGACCCAATACTGTTGTATCGCCTTCGCCGCGAGCTACATCGTACACACCAACAGCCACATCCGAGATACCGGTTGCCGTATCAACAACAAGATCCACTGTTTCACTGAGAATTTCTCCGTAGTAGGCTCCAGCAACACTCATTGCGTCTTTGAATCCAAACAACCCCGTTGGATCCATAAACGCGAACGGGTTCCCGTTCACATAGGCGTACATGCTCATCCCATCGATGTACCCCGCCGGGTCACGCTGCATCCAGCGTCCAAGCTCCGGATCAAACACACGGTGACGGCTCAGCCACATCCCCAGTTCCTGGTCCCAGTGATACCCAGCGTACCCGATCGTGTTGTCCGGGCCATCGATCAGATTCCCGTCGCTCAGCGATCGATCGCCGCTCCGGTAGGCCTGGCTATTAAACATCTCCAAGAAAACACTAAGATCGAAGAAATCTGTTTGGCCATTGCCGGTTAAGTCCGCACTCATCTTGTCATCTGGATCGGTCGTGTTGTTGTACGAGGCCATAAAGTCCGAAATATCAAAGAAATCCAGAGCTCGGGTCTGGTTCACATCGCCTCCCAGCCAAATCTTTGGACGCCCGTAGGCGTCGTACTCCACACGCTCGTGGACGAACTTGTGCCCCCCGGTACCACTGATAACGGCACGCACACTGAACAGATTGTCTGTCACATAGTGCCACCATTGAGTCGTCGTCGTCCCGGCGGCGTAATCCGTCTTCCGTTTGCTCAAAATCTCGTCGGAATGACGCTTGCCCCAGAAGTATGCATCAACACGCTCGGCACCAACATGCGTGCCATCCGTTTCAATCTCCTCCTCCAGCATCTGCCAAGATGGCGAGTATGTCCGGACTCGGACCTCTTCGAAGCCGTTAAATACACCATTTTCATCTGCAAAGTCGGTATTGACCCGCTTTGCCACACGCCAGTGCAGCGGGTTGTACTCAAACTCCACATGAACCGCTTCCACATGAGTTGCACCATCTTCGAGCACTCGGACGAGACGATTCCACGCGTCATACTGGTAGCTCACTGTGCGATCTAACACTGTGCCAGGTTCATCGTGGTCCACCTGCGTCAGGTTTCCGTTGTTGTCGTAGGAAAGCACTCGGGATACGCCTGTAATCGAATCGTCAATGTTTGTCAGCTCATTGTTCTCATTGTGCAATCGCGCCTGATCACTTAGCCCTGGAATGTCCGTTGAATCCCAGTTACCGAGTTGGTCAAGGACCCAGGTTTGAGTTCCTAACTGGGGAACGGCTATCTCATCGTTTGAATCCATCTCTCCTCGCCGTGCTTCCACAGCGCGATTAAGCCCGTCGTAACGGATATCCCAGTCTCGGTCTATTAAATCAGAATGCCAGCGGACATCGGTTCGGGTCAAGAGATTTCCTGCCTGATTCCATGCGTAGTTCTCTTTGAAGAGCTCCATGCGATCGGGGCCGGTGTTCTCAGCATTGACTGTTGAGTCCGTCCGTACCCAGCTCTGTGATTTTAAACGCCCGAAACGGTCCCATCCCGCATAATGACCAAGTGAAGCTGAAGTATCCAATCCGTATCGCCGTTGGCCATTGTCACCAACAGTGCGGTCCATTTGGAAGTTGCCCTTGAGGTGATCTGTAATCGCGACTGTCCCGACACCAATATGGCTGTACATAACAAGATCAAACGCGCTCGTGCCAGGTTCAGTAACTGAGTATCCTGAGATTCGGTTGACAAGATCATCAGAGGATTCGGAAACACCAAACTCTGGTGAGTACTGTGTGCCGTCTGGGTATTCAATATGTTGAAGCCGCTTTCGGTTTCCGTTTTCTGTTGAGTACCCTGCTGAGTCGTATACCCATTTGAGAGTCTTTGTTATAGAATTATTGTCCACTGTTTGGTCAAGCTGAACAAGATCATTGGTCGCGGGGTCGTATGTATAGGAAACACCGTTTACTGGCAAAGTGCCACCAATAGTGTCGAAGCTCTCAATTATGGCAATCCGGCCAAACTCATCATACTGAGTTCGTTTCTGCATAATTGCCTGATCAATCTCAGGAGCCGCGGCGACAACCGACTCCGATTCTAATCGACCCATAACGTCATATTGATATGAACGCTTGGTGCCATTTTGATCTTGGACTGCAAGCTGCTCCCCTATTCGGTTGTACCCAAATTGAACCTTATCCTCCAGATTTGAGCTTGGTAGTCCAGTATCAGGGTCAGGATATCGGATTTCATAAAGCAAACCACCGACTATCGCATTGTTCTCAGCTAAAGCGGATCCTGGTTTGGTATACACATATTCAGTTGACTGGGACAAACCACTCGGTTGATGAGCTGTTCTTTTAACACTATTCCCGTTGGAATCGAAAACTGTAGAAGTCACCCTGTTCTGATCTGGATTTGAAGCTGGACGAGTACCGACCACCCATTCGTTATTAGAGGAGTTCCAATTAATAGCAAGATCGTTGACTGGGTCATGCACATTCTCAATTGATGCATAGCTCCTACCAAGCGGATCATAAAGGAATGTTGACCGACGCTCGAGTGGATCAGTAACAGCATGAACGAGGCCGCGACCGTTATACTCAACTTCAGAAATTATTTTCGTTTGTTGGGCACCAGGTAAATCTCGTAAAGGCACACTAGTCATCAAAGCTGGCATTGGTCCATCAGGCACTAAATCTGTGGATCCTGCGGTACCCGCTGGTGTATTGGTGCCAAAATTTACAGCAGCAATGGAACGACCGGAAGGATCAAAGACTGATCCCGTATAGGTTCTGATAGGCTTTGTACCTAAACCGACTGCGGCTGCATCCTCATCATGATTCCGCATAGCAACTTCTTTGATCCCGATTTGATGTCTAGACCCCACCTGTGCGGCGCTGTCAAAGTAGAAGTACGAGGTTTGCTGGAGAATTTCTTCAAAGACATCTGCTGGATCAACCGCTAGTGAATACGGCAACAATTGATCATTGATCCCTACCAGTGAAGCGTTACTCTTTATGCTAGTTCCATTTGTGAGGAGGCTTGACTGAAGCCTGCCGATTGAATCGTATACATTTTTTTGGACTGGAACGCCAGGCGCAGAAAGTGTGAGTGTCCGCCCGGCATCATCGAACCATGCATTACTGACCAACCAGCCGGTCGTGATACTATTTGGCTCAAGAGCTGTAGCTGTACGGTATACCGAACCACTTTGGCTATACATCGACAATGAGCGCGAGAGACTATCAACGCTAGGGTCTACTAATTCCGTGGTCACAGATCCTGTGATATCTAAATACAGCTGAGTAGACAGTGAGTCAAATGTTGCAGATTCGACAACTCGTCCGAGGTTGTCATACAAAACGGCCTGTATGGGTCCATCAATTGTATTCGGATCCCAAACAGCATCTGTTGTCATACTGCTTTCAATCGGAGGTGAAGAAATTACCTGGCGATTTCGCCAGTCATAGATATTTCTTGTGTTTCGCTTCGTCCCATCACCAGGATATACAACTGTCCATGACAAGAGCCCATCACCAACGCCTTGTTCAGGAGTGTTTCCGCTGTCATAAAAATATTCGAGTAGTAGATTTGTTTCAGGAGGTGCTGCTACTCCCTGGAATACTTCGAGAGAGCGATCTCTGACATCATAACTTGCAATCTCCTCAAGCGTGCCATCAGGAAACACTGTAGTTGTTGGACGCCCCAACGCATCGTGTTGATACTGGTATTCATAGAACGCTGCTAGACCTCCACCTAGTAATGATCCGTCAAGATCGTGCCATTCTCGATAACTCGATAAGAATGCATTTTCGTCGAACTGCTGCTCAAACTGTGACACTTGATCATAGCTGTTGCTTGCAAAGTCTTGAAGTAGTGTTGCCATATCTAGGGCGCTGGCGCCAGTGGTATGAAGCGGGATTACCGGATCCGTGGCCCCTTGAATATAATCTCGCGATTGAACTGAACGTCCGTCTGCAGTTACCCACTCTATCGAAATAGGTCCCGCGAGCTCAGTCCCATTGTTCCAAATGTGCGGCACTGTAACCTGCGCAAGGTACTTTGCTGCTGAGCTAGATCCAAAAATAGTATCATAGAAATAGCCTATTCGGGACTCGATCCCTGATGAATTCCTGGAAATTAATACTGATCCTGATATATCAACAACAAATTCTGATTCTAATGGATCGAGTGTTGATGCAGGACTCAATTCATCAGCCCATTCACTCATAGTGTACTGACTTGGTATTGTTTCTGCCCCTGTAATTTTCTTTGTGACAACACCTGTATTCAGGTCTCGTTCAAAGACTGTTAAAACATCATCAGTGGCATAACTCCACGCAGTATCACCATGCTCATCGAATGCTTGATATGTAAAAACATCCCCGCCCGGCCCATTCTCTGTAATACCTTCTCGTTCAAGTGTGGTTTTTACACCTGACACGCGATCATCGGCTTGAAATGGCAAACTTTCTAGCACATAATTATATTCAACAACTTCAATATCATCAGCAACAGATGACCCACTATCTGTTCGATAGTACGTGATTTTTTCTAACAGATCCGAACGATCACCCCAGTTATCACTTTGCTCCTTGTATGCACGCTCTTCGAGCAAATGCGATTGCCCGGAATTGACAATTACTAATCCATCTGGAGTATTGATCGTTGAAACACGCTCTTCGAACGACTTGGTTAATCTATTCAAGCTGTCATATTCCCAGCGTTCAGAAANCCCGCCGTTTGTCGAAGCATTGGCCGCCATGAATCCTGTCGAACCCATGACATATTCATCACCTTCTCCACCATACTTAAGCATGTACGGAATATCTATTTGGTCGTCAGGATCATTTGGATCATCGACCCAGACAACTGTATCAGAAATCTGTTCGAGTTCTGGAGCATCAAGTGCAGATGGATGTAGTAACTGAAGCTCTTGACCATTTTCCCGAATCCAAGCCCCTTGTTCCATGGAAGGGGTTAAATCATTTCGATACTTTGTAAAAGTAAACCATGCTTTTTTATCTGTCGAGGTTGGGCTCCACCCCGGTTCCATAATTCCGGTAGCCACAGTTACAGGCGTTCTAAATCTACGAAGAAAAGGAATTTCTGCACCACCGTCCACCAGTACCTTCAGCGCAAACTCATGCATGATCACATCTTCGGACCAATGGTATGTAGTTTTATTATGTGTCCAATCGGGTGTGCTCCCCATAAACACATCCTCATTATTATGTATCGAGGGATTCACTTCCAAAGAATCTGTGCGGGTGCCTGGTCGAATAAACTCTTTAATCCTTGTCGAATAGCGGCGAGGTTTAAGAATTGCATCAAATCCGACGAACTCATGTCCTAAAGGATAAGGATTCCAGTTTTCTACGTATGCACGAGCATAATCATACTCAAGCATCGCGGTCATGCCGCGCCCCGCCCCCTTTCTCATCCAACGCCTTTGCACCTTTCCATGCAGCGGAAAATTTGAGTAAAACTCTGTTATGGATTCGGCAAAATCAAGCGGCTTCACGGTATCAGAACCATTAACAATGATTGTGTCATTGATTCCCGTCGCCATAAACGAACTTGCAGCCTCTATGACATTGGAGGCACCTGAGCCGTTCTCAACTAACCACTCGAATGTCTCGGGAGCAAACTCATATGCCAGCAACTCACTCCGTCTAGTATATGTGGTTCCATCCGGATCATCCGGTCGGTAAACTAAGTCATACCCCGTGTATCGGTATTGATATACTCTTGTATAAAACTGAACATCACTGCTACTGAAAGCCCGTCCATCACTCGGCAAGTTGATGCCTGAGTGTTTTTCAACCTGAACAAGATTGTCAGAGCCAATTCCTACCCCGGAGTTTGTTGGTGTAGGCTCATTTAGTCGTTGAAAAGCTGGCAAGCCCACATCAGAAGCATTCTTGTAAACAACTTTGTCGACAACAATATCACGATCACCAAACCTTCGGCGTGATTCCACTCTCATTAAATGGCCGTCACCTGGATTCTGATCTGTGCCTATATCCCATACGAACCTGATCCAAGACTTGCTGTCAAGTACATTAGTACCTTGCAAATAGATTGCATTGAGAAAGGGAAACTCGAGTATGTCCGGCACTCCATTATCTATCAACCCAACATTCGTATATGCATAATTCCAACGATTTCCAAACTCATCCTCTTCATACAAAATATAGCCATTGAGTAGCTCATTCAATGGGGGATCCGGTTCCCCTAATGTTGTTTTATAATGCAAATTATGAAAATAGTACACACGTATTCCACCACCAGCCTTACGCTGAACGAATGCCTGTACCTCAGCAATGCCGCCCGATTCTGCGTCGAAATATTCAACGATTTCTATTTGGATTGTCGAAGAGCCCCCACCACCCGATCTGAATACAGGGTCGAAGTCATCAACACTACCACCTGGATCTGGAACCAAATCAACATCTGGATACATCTTAGTACTGCCCGAAACAGGGAAGTTTCGAATCTCAAGATCCGTTAAAAGACTACCAACTCCCATATTATCGATATCATTTAAAAGAGCGAGTCCTTGCCCATCCGGATACCTGAAACGAACCCAAGACTGAGCACTCGTTTGCCATCCTCGCCCCAAAACCCACGGCATCGCCTCAGAATAATTTTGTAGCATCGAGCCGTTTGAGTATTCTCTGCGGAGTTCGAAATCTGTCCCTGGCAGTTCAACACGCAAATCTACATTACTATCAGCACTCCAGCCATTTGCAGCAAGGGTCGATGAAATAGTTTTCGCATTCGCGCCTCGAGTATAGAGTTCTCTTTGCAAATCTGATCTCAGTGGAGGAGATCCCGTTAGAGTTTGAGGGCTCGGGTTCCCACCACCGGCGCCACCACCGCCGCTACCCTCGCCACCGCCATCGCCGCCGCCGCCCCCACCGTCTGAGTCGCTCCCGACCCCACCACCCCACAGGTCTTCAACATCATCACCACCAGTAGCTGGGCCAATGCAAACGATCCACCCTCCAAACGGTCCAGGATTCATAAAGCAGGTACAACCATCACAATCGCTTAGCCATTCAGCCAACCAATCTGGCATATAAACAAAATCATCACCATCATTACAAAACTGATCCAACCCATTTAAAACCGCATCAAAATCATCAGGGTCAGGGAATAATGGGTCTCCATTGTTTTCATAAGTCTCAAAACGACCTGCCGATCTCCCAAACGCCCCCCCCCATAAGCAGCGATCATCGACACTTGCTGAAGCTGAAAATGAATCAAACGCCACCAACAAATCGGTAACTGAGATGGTTCCGTTGACATTCGCAACTAGTACATTATATGAATAATCTTCAAACGCCCAGACGACTTCCGCCTCAGAACGGTTACTCATATCACCAGGCAGCGGGACAGCCACTAATGACGTCCCTGGAATTTGCTGCTGCCCTGCCGCCACCTGCACAAACTGGATGGCCGATACAAGAAACGCAAGCAAAAAATGGCTCTTAAACATATCAACAACTCCATAAATAATAATTGAGTGGCACAAACTACATTCCAATTGACTGCAAAAATGATGCAAAGGCTTGATTAAAAATCAAATAGTTTTCTTCGATTTCAATCTTTGAAAGCACCACTTCGTTCATAGCCAATGCCTCCATTAGAAACGCCAGTTCATCACTCTGATTGTTACGATTAAATCTTAAATTGTGCCTGTAAGCTGTGTAACCGCGCTCAAGCAACTTTACTTCTTCTGAGTTCCAACTCACGACTTTCAAATACACAGGGAAGTCAAGGTTAAACTGAGATGAAATACTTTTCAACTTTTCTATTTCGGATTGAGCGGTCAACTCCAGCACCGCCAATCTCCAATTCGCGACAGACTCATCAAGCGATGCCTTTGCTTGAGAAACTTCAAGTTGGAACTGCTCAGTTCCTTCTAGATTATTAAGAATCGAACGCAAACTCGATTTCGCGGAAGAGTATGCTTGCCATTCAGAATCGCTCTCAGCAATCCTACTCCATATTGGAGACAATTCTGAGGCACCTAACCCAGCGGCCGCAAGCGATTTAGGATCTAGGTATAAAACGCCCACCGATTCAACGAACTGTGCTTCAGTAAGCTCAGCATTTGTGACAGTGTTTACAAAAACGATTGAGGCTGCATGAGCAAGAATCCACATATTTTTCATTCTTTGAATCCATTCACTTTTTATAATAATTGCATTTTTTACATCTATCCGAACCTTATTGTATGCAAAATTGAAGACTGACTGATTCGATTAAAAACAATTTTCTACACTCTAGGATTTGGTCAAAAATTTTATCACTGGAAAGATAACGAAAACGCGGCTATATAAATTGGGTAGAATTACCAAGGCACATTGCAATTGCCAGTGTGGACAATGAGTCAACCCAAATTTACATTCTGCGTCGATTGAAGGAGAGCAATCACGCTAAGATCTGGAGTGAGATAAGAGACTGCTCGATATGCCTGGTCTCACGCACGGCCTATTACCCACCAAGCCGCACACCGTCCCATATCCAACTCAAAAATAGCGAACCAACCCAGCATTTAAGTCTTTGTAAACAGCCACCATACGATATACTAAACTAATATTGCCGCTTAGCGGCGTTGATATCCATTAGAGATTCATGATCGGAACCCAAAGCATGTTACAAATAATCCGCCGACTCACCCGAGCCACAATCGCCCTCTCCACCTTCGCCGCCCTCCCCGCCGCAAGCCAGATCATCAACGAAACCCAAAAACTCACTGCCTCCGACGGGGATATTGATGATGAGTTCGGCAACTCAATCGCCGTCTCCAATGGCATAGTCGCCGTAGGTGCGCATCTTAACGACGACAATGGCTCAAACTCTGGATCGGCATATCTCTTTGATGCATCCACCGGTGCCCAGCTGTACAAACTCCTCCCCAGCGACGGGGCACCAAGTGACATCTTCGGCTATTCAATCGCCATCCACAACGGCATCGTCGCCGTAGGGGCAAGAGCTAATGACGACAACGGCCCCAACTCAGGTTCAGCGTATCTATTTGACGCCTCCACCGGCGCACAGCTTTTCAAACTCACCGCCAAGCATGGCGGTCCAAGCGACCAGTTCGGCTGGTCCATCGCCATCAACAACAACATCGTTGTCGTCGGGGCATTTACTGACTTCTTTCAAGGCTCCGCTGGTTCGGTGTATAGCTTCAACGCCTCCACTGGTGAGCAGATTGCTCAATTCAACGCAAATGACGGGGTGCCACACCTCTCCTTCGGACAGTCCATCGACATCGACAACGGTGTAGTGGTTGTAGGTTCACCTGGAGACAACGAAAACGGGCTGAACTCTGGTGCGGCGTATCTCTTTGATGCCGCTACAGGTGTCCAAGTCGCCAAGCTCCTGCCCAATGATGGAACCGAGCTAGATCATTTCGGCTACTCCGTAGCGATCGAAAATGGCGTCGTTGCTGTAGGCGCTCGTTATGATGACAACGAAGACTACACGAACTCGGGCTCCGCCTACCTCTTTGACGCTTCCACCGGCGACCAGCTGTTCAAACTCCTTCCCAGCGATATTCAGGATCGAGTTGAGTTCGGTAACTCCATCGCCATCCACAACGACCTTGTCGTTGTAGGAGCGTTTCAAGGCAATGATAATGGTTCTGATTCAGGTTCAGCGTACATCTTTGATGCCACCACCGGCGATCAGATCGCCAAACTTCTCCCAACCGATGGGACATCAGCTGACCAGTTCGGGAATTCAATCGCCATCCACAACGACAATGTCGTTGTCGGGGCGTTTAAAGACGGTGATAATGGCTCCAGATCAGGTTCAGCATATGTCATTAATTATCTATCCCCAACCCCCGAAAGCTTCAAAGCCACCGCCCCCGATGGAGCACCCAATGACCTCTTCGCCCGCTCAATAGCCATCGACAACACCACCATCGCCGTAGGAGCACGCGGCGACGACGATAACGGCTCCAACTCAGGCTCCGCATACATCCTCGACGCCTCCACCGGCGAGCAAATAACAAAGCTCCTCCCAACCGACGGAGCACAAGGCGACCAGTTCGGCATCTCCACCGCCATCAATAGCAGCATCGCCGCCGTAGGTGCATGGCGTGACGACGACAATGGCTCCAACTCAGGATCCGCATATCTCTTCGACCCTTCCACAGGCACCCAACTCGCCAAACTCCTCCCCACCGATGGCGCGACAGGCGACTCCTTCGGATTCTCCGTCGCCGTAAACAACGGCTCCGCCGCCGTAGGCAGCTTCCTCGACGACGACAACGGCGATGGCTCAGGCTCAGCCTACATCTTCGACACCACCTCCGGCGCCCAACTCCTCAAACTCCTCCCAACCGACGGCGCACCAAACGACCAGTTCGGCTACTCCATCGCCATAGACAACAGCATCATCGCCATCGGAGCAATCAACGCAAACAATACCGCCGGTTCAGCCTACCTCTTCGACGCCACAACCGGCACCCAACTGGCCAAACTCATTCCAAGCGACGGAGCCCCCGATGACCAGTTCGGCAACTCAATCGCCATCAACAACGGCATCGTCGCCGTAGGTTCATACCAAGACGACGACAAAGGCACAGACTCAGGCTCCGCCTATCTCTTCGATGCATCCACAGGCATCCAAATCACCAAACTCCTCCCCCGCGACGGATCAGCCTTCGATTTCTTCGGTTTCTCCATCTCCATCGATAACGGCGTCGTCGCTGTCGGAAACCACCGCGACGATTTCCACGGCACAGATTCCGGATCTGCCTACCTCTTCGACGCCAACACCGGCGCCCACCTCGCAAAACTCCTCCCAACCGACGGTGCCGCAGGCGACAACTTCGGCTACTCCATTGCCATCGACAACAACATCATCGCGGCTGGCGCATGGCACGACGACGACAACGGCACAGATTCCGGCTCCATCTACATCTTCGACACCAACACCGCCCCATCCTGCCCTGCCGACCTCACCGCCGACGGCCAACTCGACTTCTTCGACATCTCTGCCTTCCTCACCCTCTTCTCCTCCGGCGACCTCGCCGCAGACTTCACCAACGACACCCAACTCGACTTCTTCGACATCTCCGCCTTCCTCACAGCCTTCTCCGCCGGCTGCCCATAAACAACAAAGTAGAATCAAAGACGGCAACTCCAAGACACCCGGCACTAACAGGGGACCAGCGAGTTTGTATGGAATAACGGTGGGCCAGCTTGTTCAACATATTTCTTTCAATAGAGATAGATGTCATCAACTCGGCAAAAAACAGCCGATTATGCATCAACTTCGGCATAGCTCTCAGATCGGCAATTTACTTCGACCCGAGTTCAGACAATCGGTTCATCCATATGGTATCTTCAGGAGCAAACGTGCCGACCAAAGCCTTTGCCTCATCCAAGTGCAGGACTCCCTGGACTTCACCCTGTTCTAAATACCATGCCCCGAGCATCTCATGCCACTGGGCCCGCTTGATCGGCGATGAGTTCAATGGTGTGAGTGTTGCCAGATACTCCTCTGCGATCTGCACTCTTTGATTGAGCAACTTATCCGCCATTTCTGGATCGCCGTCTAGGAAACCGCTGGTCGAGACGGTATAGAGAAATAGCAGATTTGCTGTCGCCAACACCTCGTCATTACGGTTGTCGGCCGCCCGACTCCAAGCGACAAGCATATTCTTGGCCATGAGATTCCGCTCGCTGAGCTGCCTGACCCGGTCCTGTTCTAGCTCAATTTGACTGTTAAGCCGCTCTTGTTCAAGAACAGCCTTGGACTCGGTTTGCTGTACAACTAGTGCGGCAGCAGACTGGTTTTGCTCCAATCGAATCTGAGATTTTGAACTCACCCAAGCCGCTGCCGATACCCCAATCAACCCGGTAAACACGAGATAAAGCACCACAGTCATCGGGTTCCGCTTGGCGAAAAGGCTGGACTTGATCATCCATGTATTATCGAGCCAAGGGATAGGGCGTTTTACGAGATACGAGTCCAAATCCAACGCCAATGAAGCTGCACTGTTGTAGCGATCCGACAAATTCGCTGAGAGAGCCCGTTCTACTATCCTACCTATCCTTTGGTCAATATGAGGACCATAGGGCCGCTCTTCACCTCCTTCATTCCGGATTTCAAGCCGAGTCAATGCATCGGAAACCGTCTCCCCATTGGGGAATTTTCCGGTCAGCAGCCAGTAGAGCAATCCACCAAGGGCGTACGTATCAACGGATGGCATCACACCGTCGGTGCCGCCGTGGTATTGTTCTGGTGCCATGAATGCCAATGATCCTCGTGTCCCATAGAAACTGCATAATCTTGGATCACTTGTGGAGGTATGGGCAATCCCAAAGTCTGTAATGATTGGTTCGTTGTCACGGGACATGAGAATATTAGAAGGCTTGAGGTCTCGATGGATCACTCCGGCGTTGTGAGCGGCCTGCACGCCATCAGCTAATTTTCCGACAATCAGACATACCTCATCTAGTGAAAGTGGTCGTTGCCGGTTCTTCACCCAGCTGTCGAGTGGAAGCCCATCAATATACTCATAGGTAACATACGACTCGCCGTTAACGGCGATGCCGCAATCATGCACCCTGGCCACATTCTTGTGGCGTACCCGGCGGGCACGCGCTCCCTCAAGCTTGCTCCGTTGCTCATCAACTTCATCGTGGGCAATTTTTACAGCCACAAGTGACGGATGACCATCCTCTGCAAAGACTCGATCAACCCCTTCATACATGGTTCCATGGGACCCGCTGCCGAGAACACGCCTGAGTTCGTAGCGCATCCGACCATCCATATCTTTAATCCCAAATCCGGCGGGCAACTGACGCACCTGGCGTGGGGCTTTGATAGCGGAATGCTCAATAAAGGCAGAGATATCTGCGGATTCTTCGAGATCGACTTTCTTCAAAACTGAGGCGGTTGATTGTAGCAAAATGTCGTAGGCCGAATCTTGTGTATGGCCCTTCGATATGAGCCCATCAAGACAAATATCGATGGCGGCATCGAGAACAGATTGATTCTCTACCAACTCCGGGATGCCATCGGTAATCTCCGAAATAAGTACCGGCTTGCCCGATTTAGCACGGCGGTCAGCGATCACATACATCGCTTCAACCACCGAATCGGATTCCGAAAACTCAGCCCCTCGAAACACCCGATCAATCGGAATCTCATGATCTTGAAAGTTCTGGGCAAGCTCTACAAACCGATTCACAATCATCATGACGAACGATCCTCATCAAATACCCCTCTCACACGCTGCCTGATACGAGACCAACGCATCCGAACAGCACTGGGCTCCAACTGCATCATCTCGGCAATCACTATAAACGACAAATCCCGCCCTCGCAGCAAAATGATTTCTCGGTCAATCGGGCAAGTAATCATCTGCCCTAATCGTTGCACATCCTCAGCGGAGTACACCTTTGAGTGCTCCGATTGGGTTTCTTGACGGCTTCTGATCTGCTGGGCGACTTGCTCTCGGCGGGTTAGCCGTCGTGAAGAACGCGCTTTCTCTAGGATCGTGCGCTCAATAACCGCATGTACAAAGGCAAAAATTTGCTCATCGCTCTCAGCGCGAAGCTTTCCTCGCATGATCACCCGATCAATCCGCCTCCATGCTGTTGAGAGGATGTCGTCGGTGCCGGACATCCGTCTGGCATCATTGCCCAGCATGATGTGAATTCGGGTCATAAGTGATGCACGTTGCTGCTCAACCAGAGTTGCAGCGTAGTCCCGCTGTAGTTTACGACGAGGTGGAAAATCGTCGCTTGGTTGGCCGATTTGATCGTGATTGTTGGTCATTTGTATTGGAAAAAAGAAAAAACACAGAACGGCGTTACACGAGTTCCTTGAGCGGCCACTTGTTAGTGGGTATTGGTGCCCACAACAGAAAAGGACCCAGTATGAACTCACAACATCACAATGTTATACGATCTTCGCTCTGGCAGATACCCCTAAATTGGAGTATTCTCGGCATTTTGTGTGTAGGAACCTCGAACGCGATGGTGGTTTCACCACAACCTCTTCTAAATTGGGAAGGGATTTCCCTTGACCCAAAGTATGGGGCAAATACTCACCCTGGACTCATAGAGAATGCGTTAGGCATAGATTTGATTTTAGATGTTCTTATCAAATACCTGATCAGTATATTGGATGCCCCACTTGCCGATCAAACACATCTCGACGAAAACTCTGAGCCACTCTCAATAACTGCTGACACATTAATTCTGGGATATCCATTATTCGGGCTTAATACAAATCTCACCATTTCAGAGATTGAGTATGGTCTTGACGATGCATACAGCCTAATCGATCTTCTTGAGAAAAATCCTGATGACATTAGTCTCGACGAGGACACCCAGTTTGAGCTTAAAGCGACTTCTCAAGCGATCATCGAGGTACTCGAAAATGGAGAGTGAACTTGAATTTAAGCCGATGAGCGGAGATGTGCGGACACAACGGGATTTTGAACTCTCAAATCGATTGACCAAAGCTTTTCAAGGGAAATCGATCAGTTCGATTGGCCGGATGACCGGGTATCATCCAGAAACGATCAGGAGATATTTCCAAGGTCTGGGTAAAATCCCTGCTGATTTTGTTGGACAGGCAGTTGGCCAATATAAATTAAACGCCCACTACTTATTGAAAGGCGAACACAATGCTCCTGACGAGTCTGAACTTCGACTTGTGACGACAGACCGCCTAATTAACGAACTCAGCAGAAGGATACAGATGATCGAGAATTGTGCGGTTGGCTCGGCAATTGTTCATGATGCACATTTCGCATCTCATGATTAACTCATTAATTCTCGAAATATGTATGCCAGATGCGATGGGAATCGATCATGGCGATAGACTTCTTCACTGTTGAAGTCGAGACAGCCAAGAAACTAACTCGCTTTCATGTGCTGTACATTTGATTAATCTGTCAACGAGATGTATTGAGATTGCTGGCAATAGTTGCTCTCTGCAAAGAGTATGGGTCGAGCGAGTGTTTCGAAAACAATTTGATGATCTCGATGGGATTCTTCGAAACCACATATGTTTTATTCATAACCGGGATCCACTATTCACCATATCGATGATTGACATACTATAGCTTCGGCGAGTGACCACTCAATATAGATCCCGCCCAATAGCTCGACCCTCAATACGAATGCGGAGCGTTTTAATCGAACCATCCTCATCTGCGAGAAACATCTGAGGAGGGCGGTTGATGTATATGCCGAACCTTATAATCTCCAGAAAGGGGATGGGAATGTGGTGCTTGACCATCATTTGAACTTACTGATCCTGAGGGCAAAGTCATCTTCGATGAGCAACCTTTCGGACTGATCGATTCGTATCACCGTACCGCGGATTGAGCTGATCTATTTCACAATCAAATCTAAAAATCATGAAGTATTCTCGTTCGTAGACCACGCTTCTGATTCAACGATTCACCTATAAATACCGATTGATTCACCTCTTCTGAGTATATGAGCCCTGCGACATCATCGTCTATATCAGGATAATTTTTGCCACTCCAACAATTACACTCCGCGCCTGTGAGGCGCGGCGTGTGAAATGGGCTCATAGATAGTCCGGAGAAAGGAACTCGGAGTTAAAGCTCACTGAGCCATGCGGCGTTGAAGTCGATTAAGTCTGTGCCATCGACGATGCCGTCGGGCCGTCCATTGGGTCCGGAGAAGTCTGCTTCGAGATCGCCAGCATAGTACTTGGCATCGAAGTAGACCTTGTCGTACCCGTCGACAACGCCCTCTGGGACGCCGAATAGAGGGTCACCTGGAATTTTATTGGTGGTGGTCGTGTCGGTACTGTTATTATTGGCATCTTCGATTCGTCGCATAACCCAGTGAAGGTCTGCAGTGATGGCGGTGACATCGGCGCCGGCCAAGTCGAGGTTGCCCCAGAAGATAAACTCTCGGACGCCTCTTCTGTGTGCGAAGACGGCGATGCGTGCGGTGTCTTCCTTGCCGACGCTGATCTTGACGACATCGCCCTCATCCCAAGGATCACCGTCGCCGTCGATGTCGAACTTGTTTTTGATTTCAAAGAGGTCGGCCTGGGGGTATGCGATCCAAGGTGCGATGGGTGCGCCGCCGTGGCCGCCACCGGCGAGATAGGAGGCGTTGAGGATGTGCTTGGCTCGTTCGACATGAACCACGGCGGAGTCTGCTTGCACTTGGGCTGGTGTAGCGGTTTCAGCGCCGAACGCGCCGTTGTTAAGCAAGTCGTCGGTGACGAGGAGATCATTGATGTCGAGGTAGGTGCCCCATTCCTCGAAGAGCGTGTCTTCGTTCGGAGGTCCGACAGTGGGGAATCCTGTGAATTTTGGTGATTTGAGGGGGTATGTGACGGGCGAGGAGAAATCGAACCAACGGGGCTGAACATCGGTGATAGCACCCTTGGTGCTTGCTCCTATATATTCCTCATTATCTGCGACAGGACCCGCGAATACCATGTCGTACTCAGACATGCGGATGTCAGAGTTGAGTTCTTGCAGGGCTGGGTTGAGGAGGCCAACCGCAAAAGCGTGATCATACTGATCGCGTGAGAAGCGGTTAAATGCGACGGAAAGATCTCGGTTTACGGTGTTGTAGCGGTCGATGGCATCATTGTAGATGACAGCGGATTCGATACCGGCGAGGGTGTCGTTGTCGACCATAGTATCACTGTTGTAGTCAGTGGGCACTGACGCAGGGATGGCGTGGGCCAGATCAGCGTTGCGTGACTCTGCAACTGCGATTGTTGCGTCCCACCAGCCCGCGGTGCGCATCCCTCCAGACACTTTCCAGGCTTGTTGAATGTTGCCGTATAGTTCGGTGTCGAAGTGGAACCGCGCGGGGACTACCGGCGGATTTGGATGGTTCATGGTGTCGGCGGCGCGGGTTGCGATTATGCCTGCGAGTTCCGTGAATGTATCAACGCTGCGGAAAGCGTTGATCGACATACCTTCGCGGTAGAATGGTGTGTTAATCTCGCTGAAACCGCCGTTGCGATCGATGGTGGACAGCACATAGTGTGAACCATCACGCCAGGTGCCACGGACATCACGCCAATTTTTCATGAGCGAGAAGGCGGCACCACGGTCCTCGTAATAGCAAGGGTCAGGAGCGTGCGTAGAACTATACCAGGGCTCAGAGCCCCAGTTTTGCCAGAGCAGTGAGCAGGCATTTGCGTCTGCGAGGCTCTTAACGCTGGTATACTTCGCAAGCCCAACTTCGAGGTATTCGAGCCAATTGGCTGTCTGGAGCGCGACATCTTCGGGGGTCTGCCCGATCGGTTCGGTCCAGTCATAGGTAATCGCACCCTTGGTGATGGTCGGCGGGTTGTAATTTATGCCTGTGTTGTCGGGGGATTCGACACGGAGTCGGACGAGTGGATAAGCGCCATCCTGGTCCCAGATAGGGTCTTGCCAGTTCCGCATGTTCCGGGTACCAATGGTCAAAATTGATTCATCGATGGGCTGGTCCCAAGTAAAGTAAACGGGGTCGGCATTCCAGTCGATGGTGAGTTTTTCGCGTGTATCAGGATCAGCGTAAGAAGTGGCGAATGCATCACGGAGATCATCGATACCAGTAAGATTGGTCGGCTTCGAATCGAGCAGCCTGTCCCAGGTAGCAAAGTGGTGAGCCGATCCGTGGAATGGATTGACTTCATCGAGAGCGTTACCGATGCGTGCGACGCTGCCGGAGTCCGTGCGCCAGTCATTGGACTGGGTGCTGCTGGAGTTACGGATCGCGACATCGGACTGGTTGATGGTGTGGACATAGAGACGGATGCGAGTCGGGGAGGTGGGAGTATCCTTGTAGAACTGGGCAATGATCTGGTACCAGCGGCGGCCGCTGACAGCGGCCGTGTCGGCGTCAGAAACAGTGACCGAGGTCGTCCGCACATTGTTGCCCTGCGCTTCGGTTTGAAGTCGAATTAAGGTCTGTGATGCCTGGCGATCAATATCGAGCGTAACGCGGATCGGATTGGCAAGGGTGGTGTCGCCGACCTCGAAGATAGTCTCGTAGGACCTGCTGTTGTCGTCGTCGCTGTCAGGAGAGGCGACCATGTGGAGAGTCCAAAATTCTTTATTGTGCATACCCAAGCTGGTGAGCATGGTTGAATCAAAGTCAAGGTCGATGTATCGATCTACCGCGGGTATAGAAGCGAGGTCACCCGTGGTCTCCCCGAATACGAGGGCGGTCGACCGGGCGACCTGTGTCGCGTGGTTCGGAAGCATGGGCAGATATTCGGCAGATTCATAGATGACAGGGAAAATAGGGGTAGGCTGTGGGCAGCCGTTATCAAGGATGCCATGCTTCTCCCAGGCCATCGCGCGTTCGCGTGTTGCGCCTGATTGAAGCCTGGATAGGAATGATGTTTCAAACGGGAAGTAGAAACTTGCGGAAGTTCCTCCTGCTGCATCAGTTAGGTATGTTTTGAGGTCAGCGGCCTGAACATGACTGTGTGTGAGCGTAGACATCGTGCAGATGGCGATCGATAATACTTTTCGCATTGTGGGGATCCTTTAAAATAATGTGAATGAACTATGAATGAATATTGCATTACTATATAGTAATTACAATCCGTATGCTCCTTGATCCGAATACAAACTTGATAATTTTACCGTATTGGCAATTTGCCCCGCAAATAAATTAGCTACACAATATTGTGTGGCAAAATTCAAGCCATGACTCAATGGCTGGCAATGAGCTAATATAGAACCACCTGCCCAGGTCTTGTCACATCCCCCACAGATTTAGCAACCGACCGATGCTTTACCAATTATCTGCCAACTCGACCGAGCTACGACCAGAGCTTTAAACCCCAAGAATAAAAATGACGCTTTCTGTTCAATACCAATAAGTGATCACTTATGATTGTTCACAGAACGATTTCTCCCTGCTTCAATGTTGCCTTCTCACTCATTAAAAATCATGACGAGCTCTTTCGGGCTCGTCATGAGTTAATTCACCATTGAATCAGATCACCGTTCAAGTACAATCCTGAGATCTTCCTGCGTGATCTTACCGTCGCCGTCGAGATCGGCGGACATGTCGCCGATCTCAGCGGCCCGGATGAACCTGATCACTGCATCAGCATCGGGCTTGTCTGAACCGGCCCCAGGACGACGCGAAGTGGCCACGCTGGGTTCGATCGAGTAGCTGAAGGTGGTCGGATTGCCACTCGTTGGCAACGCGAGTGTTTTCTGGATCCACCCAATCTCCTGGCCAACCAGCTCGTCATATGGCCCAGTGTACGAGAGCCCGTTGTTAACACTCCAGTCGGTGGCGCACCACACGTCCCATTGGTCATTGGTCGTGATCCAGGGGAGATCTTCCAACTCGAGCCGCGCCAGGCGTGAGGCCCGCTCACTGCTCCCGATCATATCAGAATCGAGCTCAATCGGGATGTTTTCGACGATCCGGTCGAGGGACTCCGGCGTGCCGGTAGCCGGGTACGAAACGGTGACGGTAACATCGATGTTGTCCGCCTGGAAATCGAACACACGCTGAACTGTATACGAGGTTCCCGTATCGCTATTGAGTTCGTAGTTAATGGTGAGCTCGGCTCCGGTTCCCGCGGGCGTGTGGTAGGAGATCGGGAACGATCGGGAGTCCTGCTTTGCCCATCGCCGATCTTCACCGGTTGTCGTATACCCGATGAGTTGGTGCGTGGTTAAGGGCGAGAAGTTCCGACCCACGATAACCGCGTTGGGGGACACGGCGGTTTTGTCGTAGAAGAGGCTCAGTCCGACCCCGCCGATCTCTTCACCGAGATATGGGTCTTTACCGTCGGCATAGTTCTCCGAGAGATGATCCCCACCGCCTAAGGTCGCGCCAGATTTGATGGTCTCGATATCAGGAATCTCGATATCGCGGGCCTCACTGTACCTGCCCAGTGCGTTCGTGTAGTAGTACGAGTAAGGAATATTCGTCGCGATGATCGCGTAGTAGTCCGGCGTGTTGACAGCAATGTACCCTTCGTCGATCACTTCGATCTCCACACCGCTCGACACGGTCACCTCGCATGGGAGCACGGCGGTTAAATCAATGATCGGATCATTGTTGATGTCGTAGAAATCAGCGAGACCACCGGCGTAGAGCGGCATGAGGTCGAACTTTTCGCCATTGCGTGCTCCATTCCAGGTCGGCGCTTCAACCGAAGTATTGATCGGGAAATCTGACGCAAGCTCGTTTGTAATCGGTGAAATATCGATTCGGTTCTGCGCCTCTGATGAACCGTCCTGAAAGAGGAGCCTCGCGGCGAGCACACTGGCACGCGGGCCGATGACTTTCGCTCCGCTGTATTGCTCGGCGACGGCACCGCGAACAGTCCGGCTGTCACTATCATGGGCGAACCCGATGTGCGATCCGTCGCCGCTCGGGAACATGAAGTGGGACCAAAAGCTATATTGACGATCGATGGCATCAGCGAGGAAGGACCAGTCTCGGTCGTATCCGTTGGTCGGGTCGCTCGGGTCGAACTTATTACCCGAGACGAGCCAGCCCGCCGCGAGCATAAAGTTCTGCATTCCGGAGTAGCTCCCATCAAAGCCATTGGCTTCCTGCATCGCAACGTCCTCGCCAGCCCATGGGCTTGGGATATCTACGATCTCGCGGGCGTACTCCTCGCAGAGATTAAGGAGCGTGGTATCCGTGTGCACATCATCCCAGAGGCGCCCTGCCTCGTAGAGGAGTGGAAGGAAGTGCGAGTCCTGGTTGCGTGTTGTCGTCGGATCATTGTTGAGAACATGGCACAGTTGGATCACGATGGAGGGGAGCAGGGCAATCTTGTCGTCGCTGTCGAGGATGCCGTAGACACGACCCCAATGGAGACCGAAGCCGAGGCTGTCTGTCCCGGCCAAGCCCATGTTCCCCGGGTATGTGCTGGAATCGATTACATTCCGTCGCAATCGTGTCCCCTGGATGTGGCGTGTGTACGCGAGCATGGCGATGCGGGCCCGGCGTTGGAAGTCCGCGTTTCCGTAATAGGGGTTCGCGTTCGAGTCGTCCCACCCTGACCAGAAGAGCATGGAGGCCCCAAAGGCGTCATAGTTGTAATCGCCGTCCGGCTCATCGCCGTAGATCAGGTGATTGATTCCATCGGTTAGGTCGTGATCGATCGAACCGAGCATGGCGCTGGAGGCGCTGGTGATCTGCCTGTTGAGTGCCGTGTGGATGACGGGCACCGATTCAGGATAAGTCGTGATGCTCGCGTAAGCCATCGGGTTATTGACCAAATGGGCTTCCTCGGAGCTGAAGTCCTCGATGATGCTCGATGCGATTCCCAGACCGCTTGAGGCGATCACAGCTATCCGATCACGCAACACCTTCTCGTCGGGGGACCAGAGGGTGTAGTTGTTGGTCTCAACGACCCCGGCGCGGATGTAGTATTCCGCGGCGTATCGTGAGTTAGACAGCACGAGCGGGAAGCGACGCGCCTCGATCTCCCATCCGGCCGAAAGACCGAATGCGAGTACTCCCTCAGGAGAGCCAAAGGAGTCGTGATACCAGGTGTCGTCCATCTTCGTCGAGAGTGCAGAGCCCGTGGATATTCCACGGGCATACTCGACGGGGTGCGACACGCTGGAGTACTTGATGTCGTATGTCGCGGTATAGTTTGCATCGTCGTACGCAGAATCCGCCGGGATGTATGCGTATGTGTCGGCCAAAGAGAACCCGTCGACACCCATTAGCTTCCCGAGCGGGGCGTATGCGCCCCAGTACAGGGCCTCCTGATCGGTCCTGAATGCGTAGCCCTCGTCGTCCTCGGATTTGACGATGAAGCGATATACACCGGGTTCACCTGAGGGAAGAGTTACAGTGTGTACACCGTTGATCGGGGCGCTGCCCACGAGCGTATATTCAGTGACGAGTGTATCAACAGACCAGTACACAACCTCACCCGCCGGCCCGATGACGCACACCAGCGACTGATCGAGATCGCCCGGAATGGCACCAGACGTTGAATCGATGAGTTCAGATACTGAGATCACTTGGTCGCCCAGGCCCTGGTGGTAGAACATAAGCTGGCGGGTCTGCTCGTAGTTGGTCACGCCCTCGATGAACCAGTCAGTAATCTCTTCACCCACGGCCGTGTCGGCCCAGCTTGGAAGGATTGTGTCGTGCGAAGACTCGGCACTCATAAGGAGCTGGGAATCCAAACCACCCGCCGAGTCCGTTGGAACGAGCCCGTCGCTTGTGTCATCGATCTTGAGCTCGACATCCCATGGCGAACTCGCCAAAGAGTCCGTCGCATTGGCCCATCGAAACGCGGCATACGAGACATCGCCGAGCACGGAAGTGCTCTGATCAAGCTTGTTCGGATCGCCGCTTGAGGGACTGTTGGGTGTCGGCCAGACATCGCCGCGGTCCCCAATCTCATCGTCCCAACCTCGACCGGCGAGGGTGTACAGTCCATCGGTGCGGGGGTTGCCCATGAGGGCCCCCATGTACCAGTTCCCGTTGAGCTGGGGGAGAGGCTCGATTGTCCCGTTGATCACATTAGTGGGGGTGTATTGGGTCCCATTGATCCAGCAGGAAACCTTACCGATACTGCCCTCGAATGTCCAATCGATCGTGAAGAACTCGCCCGTATCCAGGTCGTAGTTGATCTTGTAGACCCGTGTGCGTTCGTCGCCCGAGCTGCTTGTTGGGCCGCTGTCCCCCACAACGAAATACAGCTCCGAGGTGTCGTATCTGTATCCGATGGTGAACCCGGCGTAGTTGTTGGAATCGATGGCGCCTTGCGTCCAAAGTATACGCCCAGTCGCAGGATCTACATCATTGACTTCATCGGTGATCGCGTACTCCGAGAATGGTGCCAGGCGAACCCGCAATCTCGCGTGGATCGCTGAGCCGGGATCTGAGCTGTGTCCACCGCCCGGAAAGGCAGTGCACGCATTGAACGGCTGGACCAAGCGAACGATATCGCCTCGCCCGTGCGTTCGGATGAACATGGTGTCGTCGATCCCGCTGGTAGGATCAGGAAGCGCTGCAGATGCTGTACCTGCGGACCATGCAACAAGGCCCGTAATCAAAATCCGGTTCCAATCACGATAGTTAGATCGATTTAGATGTATAGAACTACAACAACTCATTTTATCTCTCCCATTTAATTGTTCATTTTCAATAAATGATTTTTTAATTTCTAGATACGAATGATGCTAATGCAATAACTGACCACAATGGGATCTAGCTATATAGAAAAGATGTATTTTTAGATAACATCGCGGGGATCGTATAATCCGAGCCTTGACCAATTTCAGAGCACTTCATAACACAACAGTTCCGCAAGCCCTGAACCAATAAGCACTTCTGCTATTCCGGCCAACTGGCCTTCCGCGGGAGCCATACTAATATTTTTGTACAGTAACCAACTGGCATTCGCAACACCTGGCTTCCTCACACCCTAATGCAGAGTGAGTTATCCACTTAAGTTAGAACAATTGTCTCTTATGGTGTAACAAATCTTCGAGGAGCGACTGATCTATGTATTGAACTTTGCAACCCGAAGGGCTCAATTTCGATCACCATTTTGAGACACTCGTCCACGCGGCCAATTCTTTACCATAAGCAGCTTCTCAACGCAGTCATTGCAGGCATGGCGGTAGATTTCCCAAAGTGACGATCTGGCCGAATCTCGATCCCGTTTAACACCAATCGCCGATCCAAGGGAGTAACAACTCTCAAATTAAGATCATACGAGAGACTGTTTGACATATCCGGGATCACCCCCCGTTGATCAAGCCCTTGCGTCTGCAAGGGCTTGTTTCGTTTTGATGCCGTTCACACAGTCATGAGAGATGGTATATTGTTTCGTATTCATACATTGCGGAGCAAGCGTGGACAATAACAGCAACAATCACATCGACCAACTTAAGGCCTCCATTGAACAACTCACAAGCCGCTTCGACGAGCTTGCCTCTCGTGTTGAGAGCTTAGAGCAAGACGACTCACAATCGGTCGCCCCCACAAAGCCCTCGCCGATCTCGACTCCTCCAGTTTCGATCGCCCCTCCTGCTGAATCCCCGAGCGAGCCCTCCCCTCCCAAACAAGACCAACGGGACATACCGCCGTACATCGTCACCGCAAGACAATCACGCCTCGACGCCGCCGCGAAACTCAAGACGCAGCCCAAGCCTCCCAAAGAACCCAAAGCACCCAGCTTCGATATCAAGAAACTCGAATGGTTCCTAGGCGTCCGAGGGCTTGCGATTCTGGGCATGCTCATTGTCGTTGTCGGTGTGGGCTCTTTCCTCAAGCTCGCGGTTGACGAGGGCTGGATCGCCGCGATCCATCCGGCGACCCGATGCGGTGCTTCTGCACTCTTTGGGCTCGCGCTTCTTTCAACAGGCGAGTTCTTTCGCCGCAAGATCAACCCGCTGGCCTCGTCGGGTGTATCGTCGGCCGGGATCGCCGTGATGTACGCATCAATCCTCGCATCAATCAAGCTTTATTCGCTCATCGACACACCCGTTGCGTTCGTCCTGATGGCCATGGCGACCATCACCGGGATCTTCCTTGGGTCACTGTCAAACCGCGTCATGCTCGCGATGCTATCGCTCATAGGCGCGTTTGCTGCCCCGATTTTGCTCTCAACCGGAGAGCCCTCGTTTGTTGTAATGCCCGCGTACCTGGTTTCCTTGCTGATCCTAGGGCTCGGACTTTCGGGCTGGCGCGGCGGCAACTACGCACGCGTTCGCCAGCTCGCTTGGTGGGGTACCGGCTTGATCGGATCGCTCTGGCTCAAAGACATGTACACCATCGGGCCAACCAGTTCGATCTCGTTTGTCTCCATCGTATGGCTGGTGACAGTCATCGAACTGATCGCCTCATCCCGGTTCTTCGGGACCATCCGGGACAAAGTCAAATGGCCCGAGTCTTCACACTCCGGGTTCTTGCTTGCTGAGAACGGAGAGCGGACCCTCAACGCACGCTTATTCTTTACCCCAGAAGCACGGTGGATCAACGCCCTCTTTGGAGTCACCGCGTGGGCCGTCACCGCAACTGCGATGACCATCCGCCAGATCAACCCAGAACTCGATTACCTCGCCCCGCTGAGTTTCACGGCTTTGAGCATCCTCGTGTTGCATGTCGCTTTCGGATTCAAACGCATCACCAACGATCTATGGGACAAGTCCGCTTCTCCGAAGTCTTCTTTGGCATCCGCGCTCATCATCAACGCCGCCCTGCTGATTGCCGCGACCATCGCTACCGCCCTCGGCGGTTGGATTCAGGTCGTCGCTTGGGCAGCTGTCGGGCTGGCCGCGATCGAAACTTCCCGCCGGATCAAGCTCCGCGCCGCGGGACTCTTCGGCTATGCGATGATCATTGTCGCGATCAGCAGGCTCCTCACCAACGACTTTGTATGGCATCTTGATTCGGACCCAATCAGTACGGTTCTTGGAATCGCCTACACACAGTGGACCCCGCAGGTCCTGCTCATCGCGGTGGTTTGTGCTGTGTCATCTTGGAGATCACGCTACAACCCCGAAAGATGGGTCGCCGCTTCGGCTGTGCTCTGGTTGATCGGGATCAGTCTGCTCCATACTTCTACTTCGGGTGATTCCTTCGGTGCCGCTGCGCTTATCTTGGCCACGGGCGCGGGGTGGATCAGCTCGCGTTTCAGAATCCCGACCCCCCGACTCAATACTTATATCTTTGCATCCGTCGCGATGTTCGTGCTGCTCCTGAGTCAGTTTGAGTACGACATCAACTCCGACTCCATCATGCTCTTTGATATCAATCCGATTGCAATGGGCATCGCCCTCGTTTGCTGGTCGGCTCTGGCCGCGCTCCCGAACGCCAGATACCAAACCCGGTTCATCTTCGCATCACTCGCGATCACCAGCGGCACTGTCGCGATCGCAAAGATCATCGATACCCATGGCCAAGCCGAATCCCTGCTCTTCGCGTCGCTGTATGCCGGGCTGATTGTCGCTCTTGGCAAACGGCTTTTCCGATGGTCACTCATGGAGATCAGCATCGTCTTGCTCTTCATCATCGCTGGAGCGTGGACGGCCCGCCAGATCTCGCTTGGGGAACTCGCCTTCCAAGGCCAACCCATCGCCAATGCAGACTTTGCTTCGGTGATCATCACCGCGATCACCGCCGCTTGGGCTGGGCTTCATTTGCCCAAGCTTGCGCAGTCTGATGATTCACCATCAACCCTTCAATCCTCTCGAACCAGCATCGCCGCGACCCTGCTAGGGTTGGCGTGGCTGATGCTCCTGATTGGGACTTCTGTCGAAACCGTCCAGATCATGCGTGCGTTCTCCGATGCGGGCTCAGCGGGCGGAGCCGCGGTTTCGATCTGGTGGAGTCTCTTTGCCATCGCATCAGTCGCGGCCGGTTTCCGGTTCTCAGGCTGGCTCCGCTGGGCGGGGCTTGCCCTCCTCGGTGTGGTCGCCATCAAGGTGCTGTTGGTCGATACGGTAACCCTCAGCCAGGGTGCACGGATCATCGCTTCGATCTCTACAGGGCTGGTCATTATCGCCGCAGGTGTGCTTTACGCGAAGCTTGTTGAAGTCACGAATGACAAACCAGAAAATCAAGAATCTGAATCAAGCGAAGACTGATTCCTTCAGACCTCGAGATCCACCACACGCTGCTGCTCCACATCAACCAGCCCAAGATCCGTGAGCTTGAGCTTCGGGATCACAGGCAGCGGTAAGAAACTTAGCGGCATAAACGGGTCTTCGAGCGGGCATTCGATCGCCTGCACGCTTGCAAGCAGTGCGTCCTGCTGTTCGATGAGGTCCATTGCATCAGCATCGGAAATCAGCCCCGCGATCGGGAGAGGGAGCAGAGCAAGCACCTTGCCGTCCTGAACGACGCATTGCCCACCGCCCGCGGTTTCGAGTGCTCGTGCCGCGACCTCCATATCAGAATTATTCGTCCCCACCACCGCCAAGTTGTGGGCATCGTGCCCGACCGTGCTGGCCAGTGCGCCGTTCTTGAATCCGAATCCCGTGACAAACCCGAGCCCGATGCCGTTGGATGTGCCGTGTCTCGCGATGACCGCAAGCTTGAGCAGGTCCCGTGACGGGTCAGCAACATAGCAGTCGTCCTCAATCTTGGGTTCGACATGCCGCTCGCCGGTCACCAGTTGGTCCGGGCTCGCTTCGATAACGCGGATGAGCCTGGATGCTGTATTCACTCTGATCCGCAAGGAATCGCTCGTGAATCCGGCGGCGAGTTTCACGGATCCTCTGCTCATCGAATCATCAGGCGATGCAGTCAACTCCATCTCCACCGTCTCAATCATCGCCCCGTCCCGAGCGATCAACTCACCGCGGCAGTACACCAATGACGGGCGGATATCAGCTAGATTCTCGAACACAATCAGATCCGCTTGCCGCCCAGGTGCGATGGCGCCAAGGTCGGGCTGGCGGTAATGATCCGCCACATGCAGCGACGCCATCGCGATGGCCGTCACCGGATCGAGCCCCAGCCCCACCGCCTTTCGCACGACATGATCGATGTGCCCGTCACGATGCAGATCGCCGGGATGACGATCATCGGTACAGAAACAGAACCGCGATGCGTTGGCGTCGTTGACCGCGGGGATCAACGCCTCGACATTCCGAGCGGCGCTGCCTTCTCGGAGAAAGACCTGCATCCCGAGTGCGATTTTTTCGGTCGCCTCACCGGCACTCGTGCATTCATGATCCGAACTCACACCCGATGCGACATACGCACCGAGAGCAGCGCCAGACAATCCGGGGCAGTGCCCATCGACAATCGCCCGGTCGAGCCCGAGTCTGACCTTTGCCAGCACCGACTCATCTCCAAGGAACACACCAGGGAAGTTCATCATCTCCGCAAGTGCCACAACTCGCGGATCATCAAACATCGGTTCAAGATCATCAGCCTCAAGCCGAGCCCCTGAGTTCTCAAACTTTGACGAGGGCACGCACGATGAGGCCCCGAACATGATGTTCATCGGGAGTCCAACACTGGCATCCATCAATAGCTTAATCCCGGGCATCCCCAGAACATTGGCGATCTCGTGTGGATCAAACACCACGCCGGTCGTCCCGTGCGGAGCCGCAACACGAACGAACTCGCGAGGCATCATCATGGTCGATTCAACATGCATGTGGGCATCTATGAATCCCGGCGCCAAAAACCTTCCCCCCAGATCAACAGTCTCGGCAGCATCCATCGCATCAGGTCCGATAGCAGCGATCCGCCCCCCAAAGACGGAAACGGCGACTTCTTCGATCCTCCTGGTAAACACATTAATCACCAGGCCATTAGTAAATACGATATCAGCGGGCATGTCCCCGCGGGCCACAGCCATCAACTCGGGGCTCGTTCTCGAAATCATCAAATCTGGTCTCCAATAGCGGTCATCTCAGAGCGCAACGGCACCCCAATCTCAGTATACGGCACCAACACGGCATATCATCAATCCCCCCACCTTCCGCAGCGAGCTCAGACCATGTCCCAGATCGATCCAATGAAAAAAAGGCTCACCCGCATCACCTGCGCCGAGCATGTCACCCCCTTCCTCAAACAAGAAGTCGAGGCCCTCGGCTACGAAATCCAGGAAGAGGACCATGTCGCCGTCCATATCGGGGCCAACCTCGAGGACTGCATGCGCCTCAATCTCCATCTCCGCACCGCCCACCATACGCTCTGGCTTCTCTCCCGCTTCCGCTGCCCCTCGCTCGACGCACTCGCAATTCAAGCCAGCGCGTTCCCGTGGGAAGACCTGATCGACAACGACTCATACTTCACCATCACCTCAAACATCGAGCACACCTCGGTCGATAACACGATGTACCCCAACCTGCTCCTCAAGGACATGATCGTCGATCGGATCAAAGACAAAACCGGAGCCCGCCCCGATACAGGCCCGGACCGGTCGTGCGTCGTTGTCCACCTCGTATGGAAAAATGACCGCGCCTGGATCTATCTCAACACCAACGGCGTCCGCTTGTCGGATCGCGGGTACCGAAAGCTGCCCCACGATGCGCCGATGCGCGAAACCCTCGCCGCCGCGGTCCTTATGGGGATGGGATATGACGGCACCACTTCACTCCTCAATCCAATGTGCGGTTCTGGAACACTCGCGATCGAAGCAGCTCTCATGGCCGCCGGGCGAGCGCCGGGTCTGCTCCGTAACAACGCGAGCTGCCTGCACACCGCCCTGGACATTGACGATCTCTACATGGGTATGCGGCAAGAAGCCAAAAAATCCAATCCCCCCGGAGTCGCCAAGCCGATCATCGCCACCGACTTTGATCCCCGCGCGATCGAAGCCTCCCGCAAAAACGCGATGACCGCCGGCGTCGAGCACCTGATCGACTTTGAGTGCTGTGACTTTGCTGAAAGCTATGTCCCCGATGAGCCGGGGCATGTGATCTTCAATCCAGAGTACGGGCTCCGCCTGGGCGAAACCGACGAACTCAAAGCAGAATACGCGCGCATCGGCGACTTCTTCAAGACAGACTGCAAGGGCTGGACCGGGCATGTCTTTACCGGCAGCCGAGGGCTCTCTCACGAGATCGGGCTCAAGACTTCCGCCCGCCATGTGTTCTACAACGCGCAGATCGAATGCCGGCTGCTTAGCTATGAACTTTATGACGGATCACGCAAAGGAATGGGCCAACCATCGCT
>JGI24723J26617_10000442_pt1 | contig 41187 bp, 35 predicted proteins | sample Cruoilmetagenom6_FD_26617 | JGI IMG/M metagenome (IMG submission 26617) | reverse complement strand
TCGGACGACACATGGTATTGGAAATGATAAACACGAGCCCACGCTTTCAGCCAATTACGCACTTGCCAACGGAGCGACCGTCGCCTTTGGCATGGTCAAATCACCGACGGAATCCGATCTTCCGCTTCCAGCGCATACAGAGCGTTAGCATGATCACTTTGCAAAGGTTACAAGGATCAGGAATTGCAGAAATTCGGTGCAGTTTTTCGCCACGAAGCAGCGTATGATTTTCGAGGGGAATTGATGCAAAAAAGCCATAGCTCACCGGCCTCTGAGGCGAGTTCACGGATATCCGAAAGTAGGGATTGCACGCCCTATCCGACTAGATCATTATAAGTCTAGCGAATGTATCAAAAATCATGGTTGGTTGCCTCGAGTGTTATTATGAACACCTGCCGCATGATGGATCTGGTAAAAGGTGTTTGAAATGATTGACACATCTGTTTCAATTTCAATGAACAAGACTGAACAGGTTGCCCGAATGCTCCTCAACAGGATCATCGAAAGTGATCTTCAGCCGGGAAGCACATTTGGAACCGAAGCAGAACTTCTNGAGCAGATGAATGTCTCGCGCCCGACATTGCGCGAAGGAATCAGGGTGCTCGAAGCNCAGGGCGTGCTGACCCTCAGGCCGGGACCGCGCGGTGGCATCATAGTCGCCCGCCCTAGTGTTGATGTGATCGCTCACACGATGTCCGTCTATCTGCGNCTGAACAGTGTCCCTTTCATCGAGATCGTGAAGGCGCGCATCGCGATCGAACCGACTCTGGCGCGCGGNGCGGCANTGCATGGAACCGAAGAACATTTCGCACGCATGGAGCAAACCATTCGCAAAATGGAAAATCCCGACTGCTCGGATCAGACGATCTATAACGAGAACCGTGGGTTCCACAACGCTATCGCCCAGGCGTCGGCAAACCCGGTTCTTGAAGCCTTCTGGATGACGATCAGCATCCTTGCCAGCGGCGAAGGGGCCAACATGAAATACAGCGAGAAGAACCGCGGCTTCATCATCAAGGCGCACCAGCGAATACTCGAAGCTTGCCGCAATCGCCAACCNGATGATGCCGAACGCGAAATGATTGACCATTTGGGTGAACTGGATGACTTGCTGCGCACCCGGTATGTAGACCGACTGACCGAACCGACGCAAATCACATACAAATCATCGGCAAATTCGATCAGCTGACTTTAGCCCGTTTCCGTCGTCATACAAAATTGGATGTCGGAGGCTTTGGCGTCTCCATGTTATTGATAATGCTGCTTGTTTCTGACGTTGCAAGCGGCATTTGCGAAGTGTCTGCGTCTTGATCTTTTCCATTTATCGCTGAATGACTTTATCGCAGTCGAAGAAGGCGTCGGCCGGTGTGAGGTTGTCCAGGCTGTCGCGATAGCGCTGGCGGCTGCAATTTCGACAAAGGCTCCGATCTGGCGGTAGATATCGCCGGACAAAAAGTATTTTCCAACAGATTCCGGCTCTTCGTCCCTTTGTGCCAGCGGTCGGGCTCACCCTGGGTACATGGCGCTCTGCGAACGTGCCCATCTTCTTTTCCTACAAACATTCCACCAGATCGCCAGAGATGCGGCAAATCCCGTTATCGCTGAGCTGGCGTAGCTTGTGGCGGACATCCGTTCGGTTACAGCCGGATGATGTCAGAGCCATCTCAACCGTATCTGTCACATCTTCAGCCCGTAAATTTACGCAAAACTTCGAGGCAATGATGTAGCGACCCGGGCCGACCAAAGGCGTGCACGACAACGAGAGAAGATCGTGGGGTGGTTTGAGTTGCCAGAGCAAGCGCAGCGCTTCGTCGCCGCACATGACCAGTTTAACAATATCTATTGCCCTCGTCGTAACATCATACCGTCATACCGGTGCAGATGCAGCGCGCCTCTGGGTTGTCAATACCACCGAAATAAACCCTGATCGCCACAATCATGAGAATTAAAATACTCAGCTCAGCAACTTGTAGTTCATTTCATTATTATGAATTAGATGATTGACACGACGAGAAACTCTTCCTAGTTTCGAGCCGAGTAGGGTTGGGGGACCGGAATGCAGCATTGGTCAGCGGTTTGATGAGCCAATATGTTCTCCAGATCATTGCCAACGGCCTGCTTTCGGGGGTGGTTTACATCCTGATGGCCNTGGGATTCACCCTGATATTCGGCATNATGCGCATCGTGAACTTTGCGCATGGGGAGCTTTATATGGTCGGCGCCAGTCTGGTGTTGGTTCTATACGCTCACAATGGCATCAATTACTTCCTGGCGGTGGCGCTGGCCGCCGTGATCACGGCGGGCCTCGGTGCACTAATCGAGCGCTTCCTGTTTCGTCCCTTCGTCAAGACCGAGCTAAACGGCATGATCATGTCGCTCGGAATTTCGATCGCGCTGCAGGCGGGGGCGTTGATCATCTTGGGGCCGGCCTGGCAGGCGATGCCGCGGCCCGTTTCCGGCGCGCTGGATTTTGGTGGGCTGGTTATCCCGTATGACCGGCTGTTCGTCGGTCTGCTTGCCCTAGCGATCATTACCCTGTTCCATTTGTATCTGAAGCATAACAGAACCGGGCTGGCCATGCAGGCGATAGCGCAGGATGCCGAGACGGCATCGCTGATGGGTGTGCGCGTCGGCTCCGTATCCGCCCTGGCCTTCGGTATCGCTGCCGGGCTTGCCGCAGTGGCCGGAGGGCTGATGGCGCCAATCTACTCGGTGGCGCCCTACATGGGTGAACTGCCAATGCTCAAAGCGTTCGTCGTGGTTGTTCTTGGCGGACTTGGCAGCATTCCCGGAGCGGTAATCGGCGGACTGGTGATCGGCCTTGTGGAATCCGGCTTTGCCACCGTAATGAACTCGACAGCCGCACTGATTGCTTCGTTTACGCTTGTGGTAATAGTGGTGCTGGTGCGCCCGCGTGGTCTGTTCGGGAAGGCCGTCTGATGCGTCAGACGGCAACCCTTCTTGTTCTTGCGGTCGTATCCGCAGTGCCTATCCTGGTCGGCGACCGCTATCTCGCCCATATCGCGGTGATGGTCTGCTTGATGGGGATCATGGCTCTCAGCATGAATCTCATGCTGAAGGTGGGCCAGCTATCCCTGGCGCAAGTTGTATTCATGGCGACCGGTGCCTATGGGTCCGCCCTCATGTCGATGGAATGGGGTCTGCCACCGGTCGTGACGATTGCGGTGGCCGGCATCGCATCAGGCCTCTTGGCAATCGTACTGGGTCCATTTTTGCTGCGCATTCGCGGCGTCTACTTCGTATTGCTCACCTTCGCGCTGGCGCAGGTTGTCAATCTCATCCTTCAGGACTGGGTTTCACTCACGGGTGGCAACAGCGGCCTGTTCAACATTCCCCGACTGGAACTTTTCGGAATCCGCATGGCAAGACCGGAGACGCTCTACCCGGTAGCACTTTCGCTCTTCGCTTTGGCCTTCGCTGTAACCTTTATACTTGACCGCACGCGCGGTGGATGGGCGATGTATTCGATNGAGGAAAACGAGGATCTCTCCCGCGCGCTCGGAGTNGATGTCACGGCCTGGCGNGTCTGGACATTCGGGCTGAGCGGGCTGATGGCGGGCATGGCCGGCGGCCTTTATGCCCATNTCATCGGCTTCCTGTCGCCAGATGCCTTCACGTTCCATGCCATCTCGGTAAGCATTCTCGTGATCAATGTTGTCGGCGGAGTTCGTTCGCCCTTGGGCCCGGTTGTGGGTGCGCTGCTNTTGGTTCCGCTGCCNGAAGTCCTGCGGGATGCCCATCANTACCAGCTTCTCGTCTATGGCCTGTTGCTGATCGTATTCATTGCCTTCTTCCGCAGCGGCATCACAGGATTTCTCTTCGACAGCTCTCACGTGCCAGCGACGCGCCTATNCCGATTGCGCCAGCTGATGAGAATCAAATGACCGGACACCTGAAGATAAACAACCTAAGCCGGAGCTTTGGCGGCCTGCGTGCCCTGGACGATATATCTCTGGAGGTGCAGCCCGGCGAAATTCTCGGTGTCATTGGACCGAACGGTGCTGGAAAGACGACATTGTTCAATGTCATCGCAGGAACCCACCGTCCGTCTGCCGGCACTGTGTCGCTTGACGGGATCGCACTGGCCGGCAAGCGGTCTGATCAGATCGCAAGACTTGGGATCGGGCGAACTTTTCAGGCAACAACCATTTTTGCCGGACGGACGGTTCGCGAGACGCTGGAAAGAAGCAAATCCTTCCTCGCCACTTATTCCCCGGTGGCTTGGATGCTGCGCCGCCCGGCGCGCGAAAGTCTGCCGGTCGAACAGGTCATGACCCGTCTTGGACTCGAGCAGTACGCCNACGTAGACACGGCCAGCCTTGCCTATGGAATACAGAAGGTTCTNGGCGTCGGAATGGCACTGGTCCAGAAACCGAGTGTGATGTTGATGGACGAGCCTGCCGCCGGTTTGAATTCTTCCGAGAAGCGGNAAATGATGTTGCTCATCCGCAGCATTCGCGATGATTTCGGAATCGGCGTCCTGCTTATCGAGCACGACATGAAAATGGTCATGAACCTTTGCGATCGGATCAAGGTGATCAGCTATGGTCGGCACGTCGCCGTAGGAGCGCCCGCGGAAATCCGCAACGATCCGGCCGTGATCGACGCATATCTGGGCACGGAGCACTTGGATGCTTGAGGTCGAGGATCTTACGGTGCGCTTTGGCAGCACTACGGCGTTGGACAAGGTTTCTCTGAATGCACCCGCTGGCGAAATTACCAGCGTGCTGGGTGCCAACGGTGCGGGCAAGTCCACGCTGTTTCGAACGATCATGGGCCTCGTGCCCGATGCAGCGGGTTCGATCCGCTATGGTAGTGAGGAAATTACCGGCGTTCCAACACATCGGCTTGTCGAGCGCGGGATCATTCTGTGTCCGGAAGGGCGCAAGTTNTTTCCAGAGATGACCGTGGCCGAGAACGTCCGGATGGGTGCCTATCTGATCGCTNACCGCGACACGATTCGCGAAAGACTTGAATTCGTGCATCGCCTGTTTCCACGGGTCGCCGAGCGGGGAAAACAACTGGCAGCCAGCCTTTCGGGTGGTGAACAGCAGATGGTCGCACTCGCACGAGCGCTGATGGGCAGTCCGAAGCTTCTGCTATTGGATGAGCCTACGCTCGGCTTGGCACCAAAGGTGATCCAAGAAGTTCTCCTGACCGTGCAGCGGATCTGCGAAGAGGGCATCTCAGTGATTCTGGTCGAGCAGAACGCCGCGCAGGCGCTGAAAGTCTCGAAGCAGGCTTATGTACTTGAAACCGGACGGCTGGCGATGGCCGGTACCAGTGCAGAGATTCTTGCCGACCCACGGGTGCGGGAAGTGTACCTAGGAGGATAAACTCCTGGGGAATTAGGGAGAGAGAAATGAAATTCAGGACACTACTAGCCGCTGCTGCGGGGCTTTTAATGGCGTCGGCAGCGACAGCTCAAACAGTCAAGGTCGGCTTTATTGGTCCGCTTACGGGGGGAGGCGCTCCTTGGGGCATAGCCGCCAAAGTCGGTATCGAGCTTGCTGCCAAGGACCACAATGACGCTGGCGGACTGGATATTGGCGGCGTCAAACATCAGGTCGAGGTAATTTCCTATGACGATAAATACGCCGCGGCCGACGCGGTCGCCGCCTATAATCGCCTCGTGAACCAAGACGGAGTGAAGTATATCGTGCTCGTCTCCTCGTCGGGAACGATGGCACTGAAGCAGAACATCGAAGACGACGGCGTACTGGCCATTACGGCGTCCTACTCAACCCAGGTGTTGGATGACGACACCAGCCAGTTGTTCCGCTTGTATTCGGCACCNGTCAGTTACGTGCCACCGTTCATCAAATGGATGGCGGAAAACTTGANNGAGCGACGGGTGGTGATCATCAACCCCAATGACGAAACCGGCTGGGATCAGACCCGCCTGTTCAAGGAGCACTTCGGACAGAACGGGTTCGAGGTTGTTGGGGAAGAGCTGTTTGAGCGGACCCAAAGCGACTTCACGCCTTTGATTACCAAGGTCATGGCGATGAATCCTGAAATCGTAGAGATGGGCGGAACATCGCCTGCAACCGCTGGGTTGATCGTGCGTCAGGCTCGTGAACTGGGCTATGATGGTTTGTTCTCCAAGATGGGCGGTGCCGGACCTTACGACATCGTTGCTGCAGCAGGTGCCGAAGCTTCCGAGGGCATCATTAATATGCTGTATGCCGACCAGCAGAATGAAGGGTTCAAACGTCTTGCGGCGGCTTACGAGGCCTCTGAAGGGCATGTTCCGAACGAAATCCTCGTCTCGTTTTATGATGGAACCAAGGTCATGCTCGCGGCCATCGCCGAGGGTGGCGACGCCGACGATCCGGTTGCCGCCGCCGCAGCATTCCCGAAAGTATTGCCGATGGAGTCCGTGCAGGGCGATAACCTGAGGTTAGGCGGTAGCGACCTCTACGGTGTCGATGCCGAAGTTCTGTCGGTCAATTATGTCGGCGTGATCCGCGACGGCGAGCCGGTCGTAATCGGCAAGACTGAGTAAACGCTTCTCAACCATCAATGCAATTGCCCTCCCGCAAGCAGGAGGGCAATTTAAAATCCAATTATCCGCAGGATACGGGGNCGATTGCAGAATCCTGTCACACCCCCTGACCGCCGCGCTGCGTCCAACATGGGACGGCCCATATCAGCGCTATTTTCCGGACCTGGAAATGAACCCATGGAGAAGTTCCACATGAGCGAAGCTGATAACCACATACTGATCGCCGGGGCGACCGGCGTCGCCACACAGTTTCTGATCGACATCGTAAGCTCCACACCGGGTTGGAGNGCGACGGGATTGTCCCGTNGGCCACCCGCCAACGGTCAGCCCAACGTCCGCTATGTCAGTGCCGATCTTTTGGATGGTGACTCCTGCCGGCAGGCAGTCGCTGACGAAAAGTTCACGCATGTCGTTTATGCGGCGCGCGCGCCTCACTCCCTCTATACGGCGATGCAACCCTACGCGCGGGTAGGAATCGAGGATGTACGCACGAACCTCGACATGTTGACCAACATCGTTTCTGCGATTGACGGCAGTGCGTTACGTCATGTCCACGCGGTCATGGGCAGCAAGTGGTACGGAACACACATAGGGCCGATCAGGACACCAATGATAGAATCGGATCCGGGGCACATGCCGCCGAACTTCTATTTCGCGCAGCAGAAATACCTGGAAAGCGAATCGAAAAAGGGTGGATGGACTTGGTCAACCAGCCGTCCGAATGTGATTACCGGCAGCCGCGATAGAGTGGGACCGAATTTCATCTCCACCATCGGTGCCTATGCGGCCATATGTCGACATCTGGGTTTGCCGCTGGCTTTTCCAGGCAAGCCGGGAAACTACACGAGCCTTCAGGATGTTTCAGACGCGAACCTGCTCGCCAAGGCGATATTCTGGATGTGCAATTCCAGAGAGGCGGAAAATCAGGCTTTCAACGTCACCAACGGGGATGTCTTCCGGTGGGAAACATTGTGGCCGAAAGTGGCCAGGCATTTCGACATGGAGGCGGATGGCGTCCGATACATGTCGCTGATTCAGTGGATGGACGACAAAGAGGATGTCTGGAACGAAATTGTCAAAAAGCACGATCTGCGGCCCCTTCAACTAAGTCAGGTGGCATCCTGGGCTTTCGCTGATTTCGCCCTTGGCTTCGATTACGATGTATTTTCGTCAACCACGAAGATAAGGAAAGCCGGGTTCCATGAGATGCTGGATACCGAGGAAGTGATCCTGTCGCAGTTGCAGGAGCTTCGCGACGCCAGAATCATTCCCTGACAAAGGAGCCTTAGCGGGACACTGAACCACCTCGGTTTTACCGGAGAGCTTTTGAAATCACATGAGGGTGGCGATAGTGGTCTCAATTCGGCGACATAGCCTTCGCAAAGACAGACTGCATCTGCTCTGGCATAACGACTTGAATCGCACCATGATATTCGCTCGTCGTCGCGTCGGCCCATGACTCCCTTTGATACAATTGCTGGACCTTTTGTGAGGACGTCGCCATTGGTATCTACTGCGCGCCACAGCAAGTCCTTTTTGCCGTTGATCGGCATCACAGCCTCATCTAGATGCCACTAATCGTTCGGGTCGCGGCCTGTCATATCGGATGAAAGAGGCAAAATGCGAACCTAAACGCTTGACCCGCAACCAAATTGTTACCGGGCTGATCATAACGCCACGTTCGGCAAGCCGACCCTCGACATCAGCCGTGCTCAGTGCGCACCGATGGAAACCCGGTCCGCAGAGATCATACCGCCACGTCAATGTGCTGCGGCGTCAGGAATTCGCGCAGCCCGTCTTGGCCCCACTCGGCGCCAAGGCCACTCTGCTTCAGCCCGGACATTGGGGCGTCCGGTCTCAGCGGACTGCCGCCGTTGATCTGCACAGTGCCGACGCGGAGGCGTGGAGCAAGGTCGATACATTGCGCTCTGTCACCATAAAGATATGCCTTCAAGCCCAGTTCAGAATCATTGGCGATCTCAATAGCCTCATCAATCGTCCGGTAGGTCAGCACGACTGAAACCGGGCCAAATAGCTCTTCCCGGGCCAGCGGGTCTGCATTGGTCAGATCTCCAACCAAAACGGGGTTAAGATACCAGCCTTTCNCAATGTCAGGACGGCCACCACCCGCGATGATCCTTGCACCACGCTGCAATGCTTCATCGACGCGGGTCTCAACAAAATTGCGCTGGCGCTCGTTGATTACTGGACCAAGAATGGTATCGCTGTTGCGCGGATCACCGACCTTGAGCTTGTGATAAACAGCGCGACTGGCCTTGCAGAACTCCTCATATTGGCTTTCTTCAACCAATATTCGTGTTGGCGAACCACAGCCCTGTCCCGCATTGCGCGCATAGCGGGCGTGAAGTTGGAAAGCTATCTTGTCGAAATCCGTCCCCGGAAGAAGGATGGTTGCAGACTTGCCACCAAGCTCAAGAACAACACCGCGCAAACCATCGGCCGCCTGGCGCATTACCGCCCTGCCGACGCCGACAGACCCTGTGAAGCTGATCTTGTCGACAAGTTGGTGTCGCGTCAAAGCCTCACCGACATCCGCACCGCCNGCGATGATGTTGAAAACGCCNGGAGGAAAGCCNGCCTCACGGATAAGCTGACCCATTNGCGACAGGGCCAGCGGCGCTTGGGGCGACGAAAGCAACACCACTGTGCAGCCAGCAGCCAGAGCAGCCGCAGATTTTGTTACACCGATCAACAAAGGGTAATTGAATGCAGAAATGGCAGCCACGACACCGACTGGACGATAGGCAATCGCGCTAACCCCTGTACGGGCGNCGTTGAAGCCAAGCTCTCGATCCCGCGGTTTGACAGCCTGAGCAGCGAACCAGCGGGTGAAGGCTGCAGGCGTATCGATGTGATTGGACTGCAAATTCATGGGTGACGCAATCTCTCGAAGGAGCGTATCCATCAGCGCATCGCGGTGCTCGACCAGCAGATCGGAGAATTTCTCCAACACCTTCCGACGAAGTTCCGGATTCGCCCACTCGGGGTCAGCGAAGGCGCGGGAGGCCGCCCGGCAAGCCAGATCTACTTGCTCGACAGATGCTCCAGGGAAATCCGCAACCAGATCTTCGGTTACAGGATCAAATACGCGCAGTCGTGCGCCTTGGCCCGTGAGATCCTCATTGTTCACAAGCAGCTGAACGCTCTGGCCGGACACTTCTGTCAGTATCATATATACCCCCTCATCCGAATGAGTGAGCATAATTATATATATCATTTATGGCAAGCTTGCTGTTTGGTGGATTTCAGTCTCGCCTGAACCGGAAACAGACCCCACTCGACCTGTTAGCAATGCGCGAATTAGGGTCATGCCATGTTGGGAATGACCTGCCGCTTCTGTCGAAGTTCGGGATTATCGAACTGGCGCGGGTGACCCTCGTCATGCAGCCCAGACAAATTTAACATGGTTGCTATTCCTGCGTATTGCTTTAAATGATTTACTTCGTGGTATGCACAGCACAACTTTGGATTGACGAGGTATGTATGTCGACAAATTCGGACCTTCATGCCGCACCGGTTACGGTGCGGTCCCGTATCGCCGGAGAGTGGCGTGATCCTGAAGCAACCCANGAAATTCGCGACCCCTATCGCGGTAATGTGGTCGGTTATGCGCCGGTCTCNAGCGAAAAGGACTGCGAAGACGCGTTAGCGGCCGCTTATAAGGGCAAGAAGGCTATGGCGGCCATGCCAGGCTTTGAGCGCGCCGCGCTTCTGCGCCGTGCTGCGGATAATCTCAGTAAGCGCGCTGAGGAAATTGCCAAGGCGATGTCATTGGAAACAGGCAAGGCGATTCGCGATTCGATNCTGGAGACGCAGCGGTCGGCGGATACGCTTAGGCTCTGCGCAGAAGAAGCGGTTCGGATTGAAGGCGAACATATACCCATGGATGCCAGTGCCATCGGCGCCGGAAAGATCGGCGTCGTCCTGCGGTTTCCGGCCGGCGTGATCGTTGGCATCACGCCGTTTAACGCGCCGGTCAATCTGGCCGCCCACAAGATCGGCCCCGCGCTCGCTGCGGGCAACGCAATCATTCTAAAACCGTCTCCAAAAGCATCGCTTTGTGTCCACATGGTAGTGGAAGCAGTTATCGATGCCGGAGCGCCTGATGGAGCAGTCAACACTTTATACGGCGACGCCATCGCGCCCGGGCTCATCAGCGACCCCCGCGTCGATTTCGTCAGTTTTACCGGCTCTACCCGGGTCGGTAAAATTATTCGTAATTCCGTCGGTATGAAACGGGTCGCGCTCGAACTCGGTGGTGTCGGTCCCACTTTCGTTCATGGCGATGCCGATTTCGATGCCGCTGCCAAGGCTTGCGCACGCAATGCAATGTTGATCGCAGGCCAAAGCTGTATTTCGGTCCAAAACGTTTTTGTCGAAAAGCCGATTTTCGAAGCGTTCACCGAAGCAGTGCGTCAGGAGGTGAAAGCCCTCAAGTTTGGCGATCCTATGGATACGGAAACCGATGTAGGTACCTTGATCGACGAACAGGCAGCAATCCGTGTCGAACGCATGGTCGAGGATGCGGTCTCCGCTGGCGCAAAGATCATCCAAGGCGGCAGTCGTTCGGGCGCGCAATTGGCCGGGACGGTACTCACTAATGTNAATGCCGAGATGGATGTGGTTTGTGACGAGATTTTCGGCCCGGCCATGTCGATACAGCCTTACGAGGAAATCGANCCGATTTTTGAATCAATCAGTCAGAGTCCGTTTGGGTTGCAGTGTGGTATCTTTACGAATTCTCTCGACCTTGCGCTCTCCGCGATCAAAAATGTGCGCACCGGAGGTGTCATTGTCAACGGAACGTCGCGTTGGCGATCCGACCAGATGCCGTATGGCGGCGTGAAGGAAAGCGGTATCGGTCGCGAAGGGCCTAAGTATGCAATCAAGGATATGACCGAGGAACGTTTTTTTGTACTGAACTGATCACAGAGCCCCGGAAACCGGATCCATCGCCGTTTCACGGCCTTTTCGGTAATCTGGCGCGCTCTCGTCGCGTTCAGCGCACCAAGGCCTTGCTGAGCTGAGATACATCGCATCAACGTCCGCGGCCATGCCCTGGTCGCCCGGAACTGGAATTCGTATCACTATCTGAACCAAGCTTCAGGAGATGATGCGATGGTTGGACGGGTGGCGGATGCGGCAGTGCTGAGCGATGAACCAGAGCGCCCAATGTTCAAGCCGCTCTGATGTTCCATTTTACATGGTGGCGGACGAAGCAATATAACGACCGGTGATGTAGCCAAATGTCATGGCCGGACCCAGCGTTATGCCGGCACCGGGATAGTTGCCTCCCATGATACTCATGCGGTCACTGCCCACCGCAAACAATCCCTTGATCGCCGTCTGATCCGGGCGCAGCACATGGCCGTTTACGTCGGTAGCAATACCATCGAAAGTTCCGATGTCGCCCATGACAACCTTGATGGCATAAAAGGGCGCGCTATCGACCGGCGCGACATTGGGATTTGGCTTGTGATCTCCATCGCCGAGGAAGCGGTTGAACGATGTGCTCCCTCGCGCAAACTCAAGATCTTCTCCCTTGGCGGCATCGGTATTGTATAGTTCGACTGTCGCTTCAAGGGCCGCCGGATCAACGCCGATGGTCTTTGCGAGTGCCACCAGAGTGGGTGCCTTTTTCAGATAACCCGACCTGACATGTGAACCGAGTGGCACGGGTGCCGGTTTAACGAAGCCAAGCCCGTATTTGCGGATGGTGCGGTGATCGCAGATGAGCCACGAATAGGGTTGCGCGCCGCATTCGCGCAGCATCGCACAGCCGAAATCATGGTAGGAATTAGCCTCGTTCGTGAAACGTCTGCCCTCCGGACTGACTGCAATGACGCCCGGTTTGTAGCGGTCAACAATGTGCGGATAGGTGGCTGTACGGCCCCCCTTGCCGGGTATGATCGAAGCTGGCATCCATGCAGCCGGTTGGGAAAGGCATGGGGCGAATTTGGCGCCGGCGCCTTCAGCAAGATCGATCCCGTCGCCGACATTGCCGACCGGCGCGAGGGAAGAATGCATGGCACCNCGCGAAACATGCGGGTATACTGTCTTCAACCTCTCTTGATTTTGCGAAAAGCCGCCGCAAGCAAGTACGACAGCCATATTTGCCTCGAACTCCGCTTGCAATCCATCAATTGTCACCTTTGCTCCTGTCACGGCTCCGTCCGTTAGCAGAAGCTCCTGTGCGTGCGCTCCGGTGATAATTGGAATTTCCAAATCAAATGCGGTTTTGGCGAGCCTCGCGACAAGCGCGTTTCCGCCAGTAATTTGGATCCCACGGCCGTAACGCATTACTGCCGCGAAATGAGCCACCAGCTTTTTCGTAACATACAGCGCGGATGTTAGAGACTTTGTCACATTGAAAAAATGTCGGAGTTCCCGGTTCGTGGAATTGAACATCATTCCCATGAAAGTGATGGATTCAAGCGGTGGCCGTAGACGTTTGATCTCTGGCCCCAGCGCCCGCGCGTTGTAGGGAGCTGCAACAACCGACCTACCGATATCTGCCCCACCGGGGTTATCGGGGTGATAATCCGGATAGTCTGTCGCGATAAACTTTACCTCTGTTTCATTTTCAAAAAAATTGAGCATTTGGGGTCCATATTCCAGGTAAGCATCAATCTCTTCTTCATCATAAAGTTCTCCTGCTTCATGTCGGAGATAGGTACGCGCCGCGTCACTACTATCATTCACATTGCGGGCGGCGGCGTGGGCATTGCCCGGAATCCAGAGGACACCACCGGACAATGCGGTCGTGCCTCCAAAGACGTTGTCCTTTTCGAGAACTATAACTTTGAGCCCCGCTTTGCGGGCAGTAATCGCAGTTGCCAACCCCCCTGCACCCGACCCGATGACTAGAACGTCACAATGCCGATCGATTGTTTTTTCCTTGTTCACGGTCGGTTCCTTTCGCGTTTTCCCGGATGTGGAACATCCAGCTTTATAGTACAGCGCTAGACCTAATATCATTTAGATGATTGACATCGTATTTGACACTATGCTTGAGTGAGGTCAAGCGAAGCTGTTCCTTTCGAGGCAAAGCTTGGAGGGAAATCCGCAGAAAGCGTACGCGGGTGAGGACCTCAATGCGGAAAGAAGCGGCCGCCGTCCGTAGGGAGGTCGGCTGAGCAAGAAATCATGATGACGGTAAAGCTAAGAGCGGTGAAAAAATGAAGATAACCGAAGAGAATGTTGTCGCCATGTGCGAGAATGCAGTTAGCGATGAAGCGGCTTTGCGTTCTGCGCTGGAACATGCCGAGATTACGCCAATGCTGCTTGTTTACTCGCAGCTCACCGGCGATGAATCGCTCATCAAGGAGGTGACGTCGAGCATCCACGGACCTTGGAGCTACCAGCAATCAGTTTCGACTGCTGACAGGCAGAAGATCGCTGAAGCCCTCATAGGTGCAATGAAATCATGCGCGTCGACCAAAGCTGTATCGAATGGCATGTCGACACCCGTGCAGATGCGCGAACTGATGGGTGCAGCGGCTGGGCGCGCAGTGCCCGACGAGTATATCCCGTTGCTCGCCGAGGAAATGCAGTTTGACGACAATGCCACACGCGACGTCCACTGGCGCAAGGACCCTTCCAAGCTGAACCTTGAAAAGTTCAAGGTCGTCGTGATCGGCGCCGGAATTTCAGGAATTATCGCCGCGATCCATCTCAAAAAAATGGGCATCCCTTTCGTCGTTTACGAGCGCAATGATGGCGTCGGCGGTACTTGGCTCGAAAATTGTTATCCCGGTTGTGGCGTCGACACGCCATCGCATTTCTATTCCTTTTCGTTTGCTCCAAAAACTGAGTGGACCCGCCATTTCGCCAAGCGTGATGAAATCCTTGCTTATATCGAGGAAGTCGTCGACGAATTTGGCATCCGTGATCATATCATATTCAATTCCGAGGTTACCTCTGCCGAGTATGTAGAGGAAGCCAAGTGTTGGAAGGTCGGCGTCAAGGATGCGTCGGGCGAAGCCACCGAGGTCGACTGCCAATCACTGATCTCCGCAGCTGGTTACTTCAACCGGCCTTCGATACCGAAAATCGAGGGTGCCGAGAAGTTCAAGGGCGAGGCATTTCATACCGCTCGCTGGGATTATGACGTGGATATCAAGGGCAAGCGTGTCGCTGTGATCGGGACTGGCGCGAGCTCTATGCAGGCCTCTCCGTCGATAGCGCCCGAAGTCGGACATTTGACCATCTTCCAGCGACAGCCGCATTGGGCGCTCTACAACCCGAATTACAACAAGAAAATGACCGAAGGCGACCTGTGGGCGTTCAAGAACATCCCATACTATGCCAAATGGGTGCGTTTCCAGATGTTCTGGGCGAGCGGCGACGGCTTCCACGATTCGCTGCATAGGGATCCGAATTGGACCCAACAGGAAGTTTCTCTCAACAAGGACAATCACAGCCTTCGCGAACAGATTATCGCCCATGCCCGCAAAGAACTCAACGACGAGGAGTTGCTCGCAAAGACAATCCCGAATTTCCCGCCCTACGGAAAGAGGATGCTTCGTGAGAACAACTGGTTCAAGACGCTGAAGCGTGACAATGTCGATCTGGAAACGAAGCGGATCTCGCATATCACCGAGAATTCGATCGTCATGGAAGATGGCACTGCCCACGAGATCGATGTTCTGATTTGGGGAACAGGCTTTAGTGCGCAGCGGATGCTCTGGCCGATTGATATCAAGGGACGTGACGGGGTTTCGATCCGCGATGTGTGGGGCGATGACAACCCAAGCGCCTATCTAGGCGTCTCCGCACCAGGCTTTCCGAACCTTTTCATTACAGCGGGACCAAACACTTTCTGGTCGCATGGCGGCAGCATGATATTCGCCTCTGAATGCCAAGTACGTTTCATCATGCAAGCATTGCGCGAGATGATCGAGAACGACATTGCCTCGCTTGAGGTCAAGACCGATGTCCACGACGATTACAACGAACGCCTGGACGAAAAGGCGAGCGAGATGGTTTGGACGCATCCCAACGTCAACAGTTACTACAAGAACTCACAAAACCGGCTGACCGTGCTCAATCCTTGGAGTCTGATCGACTACTGGAAGATGTCACGAGAGTTCGATCCGGGTTCTTATTTGGCGGAAAAGGGGTAGCTGCTTACCCAGATAAGGGCCGCCTCGACCTGATCAATGTGAGTTTTCCGAAATCGCTTAACCCGCCGACAGTCTAGGTTGCGAGTCTGTGGATAGCCGTCCGGAAACTCGCATTTTCCAAAAGACCATAACAATAAACATCCGCGAGCGGGTGAGTTCTAAAACAACTATAACAGGAGGAAAAAATGAGAGCTTATAGGTTTGGTATCGTGACGGCTCTTGCGCTGCTTCTTGGCAGTAGCGTGAGCGTAGTTGCGCAAGAAGAGAGACCGGTTCGCATCGGTGTTATCGGCGATCACGGCGTATATTCAGCGCTTTCGGGGATGGGATCAGTGATCGCAGCACGAATGGCCGTTGAAGATTTTGGTGGCGAAGTGCTCGGACGCCCCATCGAAGTCGTATTCGCTGATCACCAAAGCAAGCCCGATGCCGCATCTACGATCGCGCGCGACTGGATCGACGGCGAAGGAATCGATGCTTTTACAGACGGATCATCGTCCTCCGCTGCGCTTGCGATCAACGAAATCGCCCGGAACAACGACAAGGCTTTTCTCGTGACCGGTGCGGGCTCGCCTAATTTCTACGGTGAGGCGTGTTCACCAATCACAACGCACTGGGTGTTTGACACCTATTCGCTGGCAAACGCTGCAGCAAAGGCGCTGGTCCAGCAAAAACTTGACACATGGTATTTCCTCACAGCGGACTACAACTATGGCCAGTCGCTACAGGACAACATGGGGTCATTCGTCGAAGCTGAAGGTGGGAAAATTATCGGAAGCGTGCTGCATCCGCTGAACTCGCAAGACTTCTCGTCCTATCTGCTCCAAGCGCAAGCCTCCGGTGCCAAGGCCATTGGCTTTGCCAATGCAGGGACGGACTTTGTGACTGCGACGAAACAAGCGGCAGAGTTTGGCATTATTCAAGGCGGGCAGCAAATCGTCGCGCTGTCAGCCATGACTCCCGACATTTACGCGCTTGGCTTGAGAAACGCGCAGGGGCTCGTTGTGACGGCTTCGTTTTATTGGGACTTGAACGAAGAATCTCGCGAATGGAGCAAACGCTTCATGGAACGCCATGACGGAAAGGCGCCAACCCAGATTCATGCGGGCACCTATGTCGCTGTCACCCACTATCTCAAGGCGGTGCAGGAGATCGGTTCCACTGGTGGTGCGGAAGTGACCGCCAAAATGAAGGAAACCCCGATTAACGACTTCTACAATAAGGACGTGAAGATCCGGGAGGATGGCCGCGTGCTACAAAACATGCATGTCTTCCGTGTCAAATCTCCCGAGGAGTCCAGCGAGGACTGGGACATCTACAGTGAGGTCATGGAAATCGAAGGCGACAAAGCCTATCGCCCGATGGCCGACGGTAATTGCCCGATGGTTGCCAAAAAGTGATCCATCGGAAAACGGTCTGCGGCGGTCTTGGTTCTCAGGATCGCCGTACCACCACCCAGCCCAGAGCGGCGACCATTATCGAACGCGAACGGTGTCAACGCTTTCCAAGTTCAGGATTTTCGAGATATGGATGACATCATTCTGTCAACCGACGCTATATCCAAGCATTTCAGCGGATTTATTGCCGTCGATCAGGTTTCGCTTCAGGTTCGGCGCGGGACGATTCACGCACTTATTGGTCCGAACGGAGCCGGCAAGACGACCTGCTTCAACCTTCTGACGAAATTCCTGTCCCCGACAGGTGGACGAATTTTCTTTCGTGGCAAGGACATCACCGCACTGACCCCCATGCAGATCGCGCGCAGCGGCATGGTACGTTCATTCCAGATTTCCGCCGTGTTTCCCAGTTTGACGTGTCGCGCAAATGTCCGGTTGGCGGTTCAGCGCAGACGAAATGACAGCTTTGCCTTCTGGCGGTCGCAAAAAGCACTCTCAGAACTCGATGACACCGTCGATGCGCTTCTCGAAGACGTGGGACTAACTCCGTTTCGCGATATTCCCGCCGCGCAATTGTCATACGGACGCAAGCGTGCACTCGAAATTGCCACGACCCTGGCGCTTGACCCAGAAATGCTGTTGCTCGACGAACCCATGGCTGGAATGGCGAGTGAGGACATCGACAGAATAGCCGAATTGATACGCAAGGTCGCGAGCAACCGCACCGTCCTGATGGTGGAACACAATCTATCGGTGGTGGCTTCCCTTTGCGACACAATCACGGTGTTGGCGCGAGGCCGTATTTTGGCGGAAGGCACATACGATGTGGTCTCGGAAGATGAACGAGTGATTGAAGCCTACCTAGGGGTGACCCATGCTTGAGACGAGCAAAACTTCTTCAGACGCCACAAGTCTGCAGGATGCACCTGACCTTCTGCTTGCGGTCAAGGACCTCGAGGCTTGGTATGGTGAATCACATGTACTTCACGGAATCGATCTTGAGGTGCGCAGGGGGCAGGTGGTCACGCTAATTGGCCGAAATGGAGCCGGCAAATCGACTGCCCTCAAGTCGATGATGGGTGTCCTCGAGAAACGGGCAGGATCAGTCCAGTTCGGCGGTGTTGAAACCATAACTGCGCCAGCCCGGGATATTGCTAAGCTGGGGATGGGCTTTTGCCCCGAAGATCGGGCAATCTTTGCGAGCCTAACTGTCAGGGAAAACTTGTTTCTCCCGCCCGTGGTCAGGCCCGGCGGTATGGATATCGACACCATATACCAACTGTTCCCGAATTTGCGTGAACGTATGAACAGCTGGGGCGGGCAGCTCTCCGGCGGTGAACAGCAGATGCTTGCGATCGCACGCATCTTGCGCACCGGGGCGACGCTACTGCTTCTGGATGAGCCAACCGAAGGGTTGGCCCCGGTAATCATTCAACAAATTGCCCACACGATCGAGCTCCTCAAGGAACGGGGTATGACGATCCTGATGGTTGAGCAGAACCTTCATTTCGTGTCGCGGATTGCCGACCGTCACTACGTGCTGGAGGACGGAAATATCGTTGACGTCCTCAGCGGGACAGATGTCGAGGCCAACCACACCCGTTTGCAGAACTACCTCGGACTGTAGATTCTCGGAGAGAAAGAACCAGCTAGTTATGATCGATTTTTTTGCCACCTTTCCCTCGATGCCGGCTTTGATGGGGCAGTTGACTGTCGGACTGGTCAACGGTGCATTCTACGCGATGCTCAGCCTTGGTCTGGCGATCATTTTTGGTCTGTTGAAGATCATCAATTTCGCTCATGGAGCGCAGTACATGTTGGGTGCCATTGTCACCTATGTTCTTCTGAACCAATTGGGTATCGGTTACTGGCCGTCCCTGATCATCGTGCCTGTTGTTGTCGCCGCTTTCGCCATCTTGCTCGAGCGCACCATACTGCGGCGCATCTATCGCATTGACCATATCTACAGCCTGCTACTCACTTTCGGAATTGCCCTCATCATCGAGGGTGTCACGCGTAACTACTTCGGATCGGCCGGTTTGCCCTATTATGCACCGGAGTCGCTTTCGGGCGGCGTGAACCTCGGATTTATGTTTCTACCGATATACCGCGCTTGGGTTATCGTAGCCTCGTTGCTGGTGTGTTTCGGCACTTGGTACGCCATCGAACGTACACGTCTCGGCGTCTATTTGCGTGCGGCGACCGAGAACCCCAGCATGGTGGACGCATTCGGGATAAATGTACCACGTCTGATCAGCCTTACCTACGGCTTCAGTGTGGGATTGGCGGCGCTGGCGGGCGTGATGGCGGCGCCGATCTATCAGGTCAACCCGAACATGGGATCGACCCAGATCATCATCGTTTTCGCGGTGGTCGTAGTCGGAGGAATGGGCTCGATCCGCGGTGCGATCTTCTGCGGTTTCTTGTTGGGGCTAACGGAAGGACTGACAAAAGTCTTCTATCCGCAAGCTTCTTCTACGATCATATTCGTGATCATGGCTATCGTACTTCTGTTCCGTCCTGCTGGACTGTTCGGAAGAAAAGATGAAGAGGAAACCAGCCAAACCGAGGTTGCGGAAGAATCCTATAGTTTTTTGGCCAACCCGTATGTAACTTTGGCGCTTATCGCTTGTGCCTTAGCCGCACCATTTCTTTTCTATCCGTTGTTCCTGGTCAAGGTGCTGTGTTTCGCCCTTTTTGCCTCAGCAGTGAACCTGCTACTCGGTTACGGCGGGCTGCTATCTTTTGGTCATGCGGCCTATTTCGGCGGATCNGCTTACATTACTGCACATTCAGTAAAGGTGTTGGGGCTCGATCCGGTCTCAGGTATCATCGCTGGTACTTTGGTTGCGGCTTTGCTGGGTCTATTTATCGGATGGCTGGCAATTCGCAGGCAGGGAATTTACTTCGCGATGGTGACACTTGCCTTCGCGCAAATGATCTATTTCCTCGCGGTACAAGCACCATTCACCGGAGGTGAGGATGGAATACAAGCCGTACCACGCGGCGCATTGTTTGGTGTGATTGATCTCAATTCGAATTTGGCGATCTATTATTTCGTGCTGGGTATCATTCTTCTCGGCACACTGCTGGTCTACCGTACCATCCACTCACCATTCGGTAACGTTCTGACTGGCATACGCGAGAATGAAAAACGCATGCGTTCGCTCGGGTATAATGTCGCGCGTTACAAGCTTTTGGCCTTCGTGTTGTCGGCCGCGTTGGCGGGTCTTGCCGGATCGACGAAAAGCATTGCCTTTCAACTTGCATCGCTGACGGATGTCCATTGGGCAATGTCGGGCGAGGCGATCTTGATGGTTATAGTTGGCGGCGTGGGAACAATCCTCGGTCCATTCGTTGGCGCATTTGTGGTGTCCGGCATCGAACACTATCTGGCCGGCGTGGGTTCTTGGCTATCGGTTATCCAGGGAATGGTATTCGTGGTATGTGTGCTCGTCTTCAGACGCGGAATTCTTGGAGAAGCATCCCGCCTTGTATATGCATTGAAAAGACACNGGGCAAAGACAGTTTCCCGNCTATCGTCAGTCAACTTCGAACAGGCTTCCGGAAAGACTGAAAATTGAGCGTTTTTGCTGGACCAATCTACGAAATGGACTGAGGAGGAAGACGTGCAATCCGCCATTGAAACATTGCCGCCGCCAGTAGTCTCGGGCGACATCTACGAAGTTTATGCAATGCGTTATGCGACCAGCCCGGAGCAAAAGCGCTCGCATTGTTTCATGCGGGGTGCGATNAACGATCTGCATGACGGCCCGATGCCACTCGACTTTTTTGTCTGGATTATTCGCAACAGTGAGCGGCTGATACTCGTTGATACCGGTTTCGGCCATAAATCAGCTTCCGAGCGGCAACGTCCGATCTTTTTTGCCCCCCACGAAGGGCTTGCGCGAATAGGCATTCCGGAAGACTCCATTAAGGAAATAATTCTAACACACCTGCATTTTGACCATGCCGGAGGGCTGGATCGTTATCCGAACGCCCGCTTCCATATTCAAGATTCGGAAGTGGAATATGCGACCGGACGGTGCATGTGCCATCCCGTGGGCCGTTTTGCATATGATGTGGAAGACGTTGTTACATTGGTCCGCAGGACCTATGCCGAACGGGTCATGTTTCATGATGGTGATGCGGACATCTTTCCCGGCATTTCGGTGCATCTGTTGCCGGGTCACAGCCAGGGTATACAGGGCGTTCGGGTTAATACCGCCAGGGGGCCGGTATTACTGGCCTCGGATGCCAGTCACTGTTACGAAAATTTCAGCCGAAACGCGCCTTACGCGATAATGACGAGCTTGAAAGACAGCCTGAACAGCTATCGTCGTTTTCACGAACTGGTCGAAGATACAGACCACATAATTCCTGGTCACGACCCACTGGTTCGAAGTTTCTATCCATCATTGAATGTACAGGGCATCGAACTGTCCATGCTGCATGAACCGGTTGTATCGCGTTGAAGAGCCGAACCGACCGGGCTTCATGCCAGACGAGGTCCTGTCTCCAATCTGGTGGAAATTCTCCATCGGCGTTCTCCGGGCATGGGGATTTGGACCTGACCAGGTGTAGCCATGTGTGGACGCATCCTGTTTAGCAAAGCGTTCGAGCGCGGTGGCACGACAACTCTTGTGCCTGGGATGTGACGCAGAATTGCGCCGTAGGATGGATAGCCATTACAGGCTCCATCGGGAGTGAACTGGCCGATCTCATCATCAATCTGATCAAGCAATGGCTGCAGCTGCGAGTTAAGCGGTGTTCAGCCCCCACGTTGCCCTGTCAGCGCTGATCTGTGATCGGCTTTCCATAGATGAGCAAAGGCCCTGCCTATCGGCAATCTCGCTCAGATGCTCACGGCATTTGGGGCGACATCACATGTGAGTTGAAGGCCGCTCGACCAGGGGTGTGTGGCTGCTTTTCAGCAAAATCCGATAAGTTGTCGATGCCATTGCTTGACCAGCCTTGGGAAAAAGCGCTTGGCAGCTTTGGTAGTGCGGCAAGATTGAACCAGAATGTCGAGCACGTCACCATCGGCGTCAATTGCCCACCAAAGCCAGAATTTCTTTCCGCTGATCGTGATGACAGCTTCATCCATATGCCACCTGTCGTTTAGCTTGNGTCGGTTCCAGCGAATACAGTCGGCAAATGACGACCAAAGCGGTTGATCCAAAGACGAACCGTTTCCCGGCTGACAATGACGCCGCTCCAGGGCTGGCGCGCGACAGGCAAGCGTCCACGCAGCTTTGCCCCGCACGACCACTGGCGCTGACCTTTCTGAGTGCCTTGCGCTCCGATCACCTCGCAGCACCTTGCGTTTTCGACGGGCCCATCAACGGCCAATGCTTCCGCGCCTATGTCAAGCAGCAGCTCACGCCCATTCTCAGACCAGGCGACATCTTCATCATAGACAATCTTGGCAGCCACAAATCCGCTGAGGTGCGAAAGATCATCAAGGCCGCCGGAGTAAGGCTCTGGTTCCTGCCGGCCTACTCGCCTGATCTCAACCCGATTGAACAAGCCTTCGCCAAAATCAAGCACTGGATGCGGCATGCGCAAAAACGCACCATTGAGGACACATGGCGACAGATCGGAGACCTTGTATCCACCATCAACCCCAACGAATGTTGCAATTATTCCGCAACCGCTGGATATGCTTCCGTCAAAACATGAAACGCTCTAATTCAGCTTATAGCCGTTAGTTCCGCGCTCGCGGCCTATCGACATCAAAGCCCCATTGTCTTTGCGATGACCGTCCTCTGGATTTCGTTCGAGCCTCCGCCAATCGGACCGATACGGCAATCGCGATAGTGCATCTGCATCGCGTGATCCATCATATATCCAGCGCCTCCCATGATCTGCATTCCGTGATCCGCAATCTTGACGTTGTTCTCCGTTGCGATGACTTTCGCCATCGCAGTCTCCTGTACNGGTTGCAGCCCCTCGTCCATCATTTTGGCTACTTTATAGGTAATCAGACGGGCCTGTTCGGCCATGATCTGCATGTCTGCCATTTTATGCGCAATTGCCTGAAATTTGGTGATTGGCTGACCAAATTGTTCGCGCTCAACGGCATAGGCTTTCACATAGTCGATGATCCGCTGGCAATTCCCACAATGGGTCGCTGCAATAATCATCCGCTCAAGGTTCAGACCGCGCATCAGATTGTGCCAGCCTCTGTTTTCTTCGCCCAACAAGTGACGGCCAGGCACGGCGACATCCTCAAAGAAAACCTCGTTGGTATGGACCGCACGACGTCCAAGCTGGCGCAATGGCCGGATTGTGACACCTTTCTGCTTGGTGTCGACAATGAATTGGGTAATTCCTCGGTGCCCAGCTTCCGGGTCGGTCTTGGTCGCCACAACAAGGTAATCTGCCACGTGAGCCGCGGTGGTGTAGACCTTGCTACCATTGATGACCCAATCATCACCGTTCCTCTGTGCTCGGGTACGGATCGCTGCCGCATCCGATCCGGCACCGGGCTCAGTCAGCGAAAAGGCGGTCTTGATCTCGCCGGAAATGATCCTCGGTATGAACTCTTCTTTCTGTGCTTCACTGCCATAAAGCTTAATATGCCCCCCCCCAAGCGTTGTCGTTGTAAGGTAAGCAGAACTAATGCCGCTCCAATGATAGGCGATGGTTTCGATAAAGACTGCCAGATCGGCGTAACTGGCCCCCATTCCACCGTATTTCTCTTCAAATGGCAGTGCCATCCATCCTTGCTCGGCGAGTGCCTGGTACGCCTCATACGGAAACTCGCCCGCTTCATCGAGCTGTTGAACTTTATCTGCCGGCAGCACCCGCTGCAAAAGCCCCAGAACGCTTTCGCGCATCATTTTCTGTTCTTCGGTCAGTCCGTATTCCGGCATTCCATGCATAGTCTTACCCCTTGTTCGAGAAGTCAGTTTCCTGTGTGCTGTCCGTGGCGATACCAGAGACCTCAAATTTCATTCTGCCGCCGCACCCCTGAACTTGATCATGATTGTAAACAGACCGGTCTGAACCAATTGTCCCTTATGATTGAACAAATTCATCTCGCGGACGAGAATGCCTCGATCTGGTTTGGAGGTCGGCCGCATTTCAACGACCGTCATTTCAAGGTGGACAGTGTCGCCCGGGTAAATGGGGGCGGTGAATTTCCACTTCATCTCTAGAAAAGCAAGCGTGGAGCCGTCAAACAAGCCGGTGCGATTGCTTAGCCCGGTCGCGATCACAAAGCCCAACGGCCCATGCGCAATCCGCCCGCCAAACTGGGTTTCAGAGGCAAAAACCTCGTCTGTGTGCAACGCATTATAATCCCCCGAAAGGCCCGAAAACGCCACGATGTCGGCTTCGGTAACGGTGCGACGGGGCGTGACGAATTTGTCACCAACCTTGAGATCTTCATAAAACTTAGGCATCGGTTTTCCCCTGAATGACTGCTTTTGCGGTGTGATTTGGGATGATGACAGCATCGACTGCGGTCGCGGCATCTGCGCGTGCCAAAATCGGGTTCACATCAAGCTCCGCAACCAGATCACCTGCATCAGCAACAAACTCTGAAATCCGCGCGATCTGATCCGCCAACAGGTCAAGATCAACATTCGGTGCTCCACGGTAGCCGTGCAACAAAGCCGCGCCTTTCAAGTCCGTCAGCTGTGTCAAAACCCGGTTTGGCGTCACCGGCGCGAGAGAGAAGGCCACGTCCTTCAGCAACTCGACGAAGACCCCGCCCAATCCGAACATCAGAACCTGGCCCAAGCCCGGCTCATACTTTGCCCCAACGATGATCTCGGTGCCTTGCGGTACCATCTCCTGAATGACAGAACCCTCAACTTTTGCATCGGCGAATTCGTCGCCCGCCCGCGCCATGACTGTATCAAATGCGTCGCCAACGGCCTCTGCGGTATTGAGATCCAGAACCACCAGACCGGCGTCCGATTTGTGCAGGATGTCCGCAGATTCCACCTTGAGAACAACGGGAAAGCCGATTGCCTCGGCGGCCTGTATGGCCTCGGNCCGGTTGATCGCCAGCTGTTCCTTGGTCGTGCACACCCCGTATTCTTGCAAAACAAGCTTGGATTCGCGCTCACTCAGCGCCCTGTTATTCTTGGCTGCATCCACCAGAACCGGGCGCACCGCCGCAAAGGCATTCGCGGGTGACAGCCTTTTGGCTGACGGCTCAAGACGGCTGATCCGCAGTGCGTCACGCCATCGCCATGCTCGGATTGCTTCCATCGCCCGTGTCATAGAACGGAAAAACGCGACGTTCTCGTCATTTTCATAGATACGGGATGCCGGGCAATCCAGCGCTTCGTTCATCCAGCCGATAACGATCGGTATCGGGCTGCTGCGCGCCGCCTCACAGATCAGTTCGGCACGCTGTTCCGCAATGATCGGTTGCGCATAGGGCACAGCGATCAGCAACACGGCAAACTCTTTTTCCTTGCACAGCGTGACCACGCAATCTCGAAACAAGGCGGGGTCACGTTGCGCGGCGGCGGTGATGTCCAACGGATTGGCGACCGTCCCAAAGCTGGGAACGATGGCACGCAAATCGTTCGGTGTCTGCTCCGAGAATGGCGGAATTTCGACACCGGCAGTCTCCGCCTCATCCACGGCCATGACCGCCAAACCGCCTGAGGTGGTCAACACCCCCAGCCCCCCGTCCCCGGGTGCCGGAACCTTGCAGAAAAACTGTGCAAGCTCCGTCATCCCCTGGACGCTGTCGACTTCGATCATCCCGGTTTCCTCGAACAAGGCTTGATAGGCCTCGATCGAACCAACTACCGCGCCGGTATGCGACCGGATCACCGCATGGCTTTTGTCTGACTGNCCCGTCTTGCAAATGATAATCGGCTTGTTTTTCTCCAGCGCCCGCTGACCCAGCTCACGCAACCTATGCCCGGATTCCAAGCCTTCCAGAAAGGTAACAATCACCGAGGTTTCGGGATCATCCAGCATGTAGTTCATCAGATCGCAGGCATCCACATCGCAGGAATTTCCAACCGCAAAGAAATGACTGAACCCGATCCCCCGGTCCATCGCCTGAAGTATGCCGTAACCGATACCCCCACTTTGGGATACCAACCCGATCGAACCGCGCACCATGTCTTCCGGTGCAAGCCCACCGATGAAATGCATAAGCGCGCCCGTTGAAAAGTTCAGAAGACCGGCACAGTTCGGACCGGCAATCCGTATTCCTGTGCTTTGCGAAATCTCCGCCAGCCGCGCCTGTGCAAGAGCTCCCTCCTCTCCGGGCATCTCAGCGAAGCCCGAAGCGTAGATGATCACGCCACCAACCCCCAGTTCGGCACAGTTTTCGACCATGGGAACCACGACGTCACTGGCCACACAAAGCACAACACAGTCGGGAACCTGTGGAATTTCATCAAGGGACGGATANCAGGGCACCCCGTCGATATCCTGATACTTGGGATTNACCGCACAAACCTGGCCACCATACCCGGCCAGGTTTTCCAACGTGCGCTTCCCGAACGTGCCCGCTTTGGGCGACGCGCCGACAACGGCGATGCTGTCGGGCTGCACCAGACAGCGCAGTTGTTCATGTGTATGAAGGGGTCGCTCAATCATCGGCACCGTCGCCTTTCGTTTCTACAAAACCAAAGTACGGCCCATCGTCGTAGTCCATCCGAGCCACCGAAACCGGCATCGAAATTCGCAACCGGTCCGGTGAAATCAGTAGCCGGGCGCCCAGACGCAGGCCCTCGACGGTATCGACAATGCCCACCGCATAGGGGGTTTCCTTCGCAAAGATGCTGGGAGCGGCGTGAATGATCGTAAAGGAATAGATATGGCCTTCACCGGCCAGTTTCACCCATTCCACCTTGGCACTCAGACACGCCGGGCAGATCGGCTTCGGTGGAAATGTTTTTTTTCCGCAATCCGTGCACGCGGTCGTCAAAAACCGTTGATCGGCAAGACCCTCCCAGAAGGTTCGCGTGAAATCTGTTGTACGTGGCGGATAAGGACGATCGCCAGTCATTGGGACGAGATGCTCGATCATGCGGCCTCCAGAATATGCGAAAGTGCGGCGTTGTAATTCCCAAGCTCGCAACACATCAAACCAACCCGCGCCCCGTTGACCTGACGGTCACCGGCCTGCGATGTCAGCTGTTGATACAGTTCCAAAGCATTGTAGAGCGGCGTTAGCCGTGCCGGGTGGCCCCGCGACTGACAGCCACCGGAGGTGTTGATGGGAATCCGCCCGCCAAGCGTGGTGTCGCCCCGCTCGGTCTGCTCGGCACCCTTGCCTTTTTCCAACAGGCCAAGCGCTTCGGCCACGAGAATTTCAACAATTGTACAGGGCGCGTAAACCTCTGCGATGTCGATCTGATCCGGGGTCAGACCCGCATCCTTATAAACCGCCAGCCCGGCCCGCTGTGCCGCGTTAAAGGAAATCATGTCGGCAGGTGCATCGGCAATCTGATGGACCCCCTCATGATAGGAGCCGCGACCGCGCAACACCAGGAAAGGACGACCGCTCTGCTCAGCGACCCGCCGCGAGGCAAGCACCAGACAGACAGCACCGTCCGACCGTGGCGGAACATCCAAAAGCGACAACGGATGCACGATCGGCTTGGCAGCCAGGATATCCTCCATGGTCATCGGCTTCCGGAATTGCGCCAAGGGGTTCAACATCGCATGTTTGCGGTTCTTCAATGCAACAGATGAAATTTGCTCTCGGGTTGCGCCGGTCTCGTGCATGTAACGAACCGCATCCATCGCATACCAGGAGATCGGCGTGAATCCAGCGGGAGACTGAAAATCCACATCCCCGGTTGCGCGCATCGTATAGTTCATGTGCTCGGTCGCCGGGACTGCGGTTTCCAGATTGACCCCAAGTGCCAGGGCCACTTCTGTCCGGCCCAATCTGATTTCATCAGCGGCCCGATCAAACACCAGCCCGCCGGTCATCCCGTTTCCCAGGATTTCCATGACGCCACCGGTACACTTCATGCCCATATACCCGGCCATGAAGGTCGCAAAATATTTTTGCCTTGTGTAGATATGAGGCTCTGAGAAAATCATCGCCCCGACCTGCGCCTTATCGACATTGGCCTGCCCAAGCGCCTGACTTACAACATCCGAAAGCAGTTCGTGTTCAACGATCTGGGTCGGGGCCTCCGGCCGGGATTGAATCTTCCCGACCGGAACAGCCGACGCCGCCAACAGAGTAACTTCATTCATCGGCCTTTCTCCACATTCTCACGGTTGAACTTTGGAGTAGATTTCCCGATAGAGCACTTCTTCGTACTTCTTCGGATCTTCGCCAAACTCAGCGCTCAAACCGTCCCATTTGGCCTTGTTTTCAAGGAAAGTCGCGATGATATCGCTTGCGTTTTCAACGCCACGACCCTCTGCAATACCAGCAACCTGGCTGGCTTCCTTGGCTTTGTAGGCGGCCATTTTTTCAAGCAGCACTTCATCGGGTGCTAGGAATTTGACACCCTTCTCCCGTGCCATTTCCTTTGCTTCAACGTCTTCAGGCAGATAGCCGCGCAAGATCTCACCGGACATCGCGATCGGTGCATTGACCATGAGTGCGGTCTTCTGATCCGCGCTAAGCTTGTCCCAAGTTTTCTTGGAGTAGGCTACATAGCCGGCACCGTGGAATGTACCCATCGGCACATCGACAATCGTATCGACAAGATCAATAAGCGAAAACTGTTTCAGCCAAGCGGCCGAGCCAAGCGCGCAATCCGCCTGACCGCGCTCAATCGCCTGATAGACTTCCGAAGACGGCAGGTTGACCGGCACGCCCCCCAACTCGTTGACCCACTTGCCCCATGCGCCAACCGCGCGCACTTTCTTGCCTTGGATATCTGCGCTACTTTGCAAATCGCCTTTGCACATCAGGTAATAAGGCAACGTGGCATAGGGAGCGACATAGGCGATCCCGGCCTTCTCCCATTCGGCCCGGCAATCAGGGCAATCCAGCAGAACTGTTTCGGCAACCGCTGCGGCCATGACTGCCGGGTTTTCACCGACGAGTGCCATTTCCGTCAGCATAGAATCTCGTGGCAGGTCGCTGGGCGTGTAAATCGACACGACAAATCCGCCATCCGCAATACCATCGCGTAAACCCGGTAGCATCGCCTTGGCACCAAGCAAGGCACCGCCCGTAACCAGATCAAAGGTCAGCTCGTTGTTGGTGTCCTTCGTGACGGCTTCGAAATAGGGACCATACCCAAACTGGTTCGCCGCGTTGGAAGGCGGCTGATAATTGGCATAGATCATCTGGCGGGCGCCCTGTGCGAACGCGGCAGACCCGATCACGAGGGACAGGCTTGCAACCAAACCTGTGCAAGTCACTTTAAGATATTTATTAAACATTTGCTTCTCCTGTTTAGACACGATGGGTGACACAAAAGATTTATGAATACGGCTCTTGGAATTAGCCGACCATCAAGTTGGGAATGAATAGAGATATTTCGGGTAACAAAATCAGAAGTGCCAGAGTGATTATCTCAACGACAAAGAACCATCCTATTCCACGGAAAATCGTACTCAGCGATATGGTGTTTCCAACAACCCCCTTGATTACAAAGACATTCATTCCGATGGGCGGAGAAATCAGCCCAATTTCGATAAGCTTGATCATGATGACACCAAACCAGATCAGGTTAATGTCTGCGGCCTCAATGAGAGGAAGCACGATCGGCAGCGTGATCAGAAGAACGCCCATGGGATCGAGAAACATTCCCAAAACGATCGTGAAGGCCGCAATTGCAAACAAGATGGTTGTTGGGCTCGACCCCATTTCCATCATCTGGACACTAATGAAATTCGGAATTCCGCTAATCACGACAAAGCGGGTCAAAAGGCTCGCACCAATTGCGATCAGCAGGATGGAGCCTGTAGACATAACCGTTTCACGGGCGGCCTCCATCAAAGCACTTTCTCGGGAGCCCCGCCGCAATTTCGTAAACGCAACGACAGCCATCAGCGCGGCACCGATCCCGGCGGCCTCAACTTCGGTGGCGATCCCGGTATAGATCGACGCAACCACGCCACCGGCGACCAGAAGAACGGGCCAAACTTCTCTCCCTGAAGCGAACCGCTCCGCCCAGGGTGACGCGGATTCCTCGACAGCCGGCGCAAGGTCCTTATTGGAAATACAGCGCAGAACGATCATGGCGGAATACATTATGGCGGTAAGAAGACCGGGCAGAATGCCTGCCATCAAGCACATACTGATCGATTGCTCGGTGAAGACGGCATAGAGGATCATCAGGATACTTGGCGGGATCAAAGAACCGATGGTGCCGGCGGCAGCGACCGTGCCTGCGGCTAGACCGGGATCGTAACGTGCCTTGAGCATTTCGGGTATAGCGATCCGACCCATGGCAGAGGCAGTAGCCAAGCTGGAGCCGCTGACCGCCGCAAATATGGCGCATGCTATCGTGGATGCCACGGCAAGCCCGCCCGGCAACCGCCCTAACCATGCCTTTGCCGCCCTGAACAGGCCGGATGTCAATCCACCATGGTAGGCAATCGCCCCCATCAGCAGAAACATCGGTATCGCCGTCAAAGACCAATTCGCCGCAAAATCGTAGGGCAATGACCTAAGCGCTCCATAGGCCGAATCGAAGCCGCGGATAGCCGCTAACCCCAAGAACGAGACAAGCGCGAGCGCCAAGCCAATATGCATCCTGATAAACAACAGGACCACAAGCACTCCCAGACCGATGAAACCAATGGTTACATTCATCATGACCTATCGACGCTCTTCGAATCTTGCCGATTGCAAACCAAGCTAACTNNCATCACGTCGCCACCGCCCGACGCTTTGCGTTCCAAAGCCTCATGACAAGCACCGCAAGGAACAATGCGAGGCCGGTGGGCACCAGCCATCGTGCGGGCCATACCGGCAAGTCGAAAAAGGGGCCGCTTGCGATCGCAAAAACGCGCGTTTGGGCGATCGCTTCATGAAAGGCAGCGACCGCCATCAGCGCGAGAATCCCAACGGACAGAACGCCCGACACCAGGTCAGCGGCTGCCGTTATACGAGGGCTGACTACTTCGGACAGTAGCTCGACCTTGGTATGGGAATCTGACATTTCGACACCCGCCAGGGACCAGAAAATGATCGCTACGAGATAGTAATAGACAACGATTTCGATGGTCATCGGAAGGGGTTGATTGAACGCGTACCGCCCAATTGATTCGGCGCAGACGTGTACGACCATCAATACGAGCGCGGCACGCGCAACAACTTCGCCCCCCACAACACACTTTTTCACAGCAGTGGTGATAGCCAATTCAAATTCTCCCCCTCTGCGCCCGCCCGTNGGTCCATTATCAAGGACCGCAGAGAGCAAGCTNATGCGAATTATACGTACGCTTGTTTTTATAATTTGAATTATACGTACGCTTGTTTTTATAACAAGCTTTTTTTCTTCACATCGGAGGTAATTTCGGGGGTCAGAAACAGTTACTCACCATCTGATTTNAAAGTTGTTGAGTGATATCAGTGGGATGTGATTCCGTCAGATTGTCAAAGATTCAATGGAAGGCCACTCTGTCCTGGACTGATATCAACCGCGCTGAGCATAGCCGCCAATCTGACCGCTATCCAAAAAGATTTATCTGACACCGGATGGGCTGTGGCGTTACCGTCGGTTCCGCCCTCCCGGGCAGGCGGGCGGCCCCGCACGAGCGACATACGCGACGTGATGAACGCAATTCTCTATATCGCTGGCGGCGGCATCCGTGGCGAATGCTGCCGAAGGATTTCTCCGCTGTCTCAACAGTCCGGAGTTACTTCTACCGCTGGGACTGATGAACTTTGCGCTGGTGCAGGCGGCGCGGGAACTTGAGGAGAAGGAACCGTGCCCAAGTACAGGAATCATCGATGGATGGGATGATTGCCGCCCTCCCCAAACGGCATCGTGATGTGCCAGCATGGTGGTCTATGAGACACGAAATGCAGAGGACGGCGAAATGAAAGATATGACGATAGGGGTGGATCTTGCAAAATGGGTTTTCCCGGTGCATGGAGCATTGTCGAACGACGAGGGGCAGTTTCGCAAGAAGCTGACGCGGCAAGAGTTTCGCGTCTTTTTGGAGAAGCAGTCGCCAAGCCTGGTGATTTTCGAAGCCTGCAGCAGCCCGAGTTACTGAGCTCGTGAGATCGATAGCCTTGACCACGAGGTCAAATTGATCGCGCCACAATACGTTAGGCGGCGTTGTCACGTTAACCGCCGCCCAATTGCTGGTGCCGCGAAACGCGAGGTGGCACACGGCCTGGGTCACTGGTCACAAAAAGGCTTGAACAATCGCGCGGAAAACAGCCCCCGGCCGTTTCGCAAAAGGGAGAGGACGATGCTGGATTATCGTTCTCCGGGAAGTCTGCAACGGTTCGTTTCCGTTCAGCTAGCAACCCGCAATTGCTTCTCCGTTCCAGCCCGCCGCCGCACAGCCCTGGCCATCCGCTATTATCCCATGGAGGCTCTTGGAGCCTGGAAGGTGGCTGCGAACAACGTCTGAGACTGCCGTCAAGCTCCCTGAATGGCGCCATGTGTTAACTTGACAACACCCTTCATGGCCCCTCAGCAGGTTTCCCCCTTGCCCAGTCGGTCCGCGAACGAATGAGGAAGGCGTAGGCGGCCAGATTGGTTGGCTCAGGCGTCTCCTTTGGGCCATCGGCAACTGTTCTCAGGATGCCAAAGTGGCTTACGTTTCTTGCGCGTACTGGCAGGATGCAACCCAGTGTCAGTCATGTGCAATCTTGCTTTCCTGTTCGCGCAACATGGGCCTCTGGCAGGTACGTACTACAGGTCGTCAACAGAAGCATTGGGCCGATATTCTCGGCGCCTTCCCATTGTGTTTGTGCGCTCGTCAGGCTGCGCGGCATCCTAACGCAACTAAACGGACCAATGCGGCAGGAAATCCGGCCAGGCTTCGGCGTTAAGATCTCCAATTCCCCTCTTCCACTTGCTCAGCCACCAACCATATTGTTCCGGCCATTCATCGAAGTCGGAATTTGGAATCAGCTCAGCGCGTGCACGATGCGCCCAAAACGGGTCGAGCAGCATCTCTCGCCCCACAGCGATAAGGTCCGCATATCCATTNCGAAGGAGTGATTCCGCCAGTTTCGGCTGCCGGATCAATCCGACGGNAGCCGTGCTGACTTGCGCCTCGGTCCTGATTTTTCTCGAAAATTCGGCTTGATATGCAGGACCCCGCTTGAGATTGACATTTGTTGTTGTGCCACTCAGGTTTCCACCGGAAGAACAGACCACAAGATCAACACCTGTATGTTTTAGCCGCCTCGCAAGTTCGATCGAATCACCAACTTCCCAACCTCCATCGATCCAGTCCGTAGCCGATATCCGTGCGAAGAGAGGGATGTCGCTCGGCANTACACCCCGCACCGCATGNGCAACCTCGAGAGGAAAAGCCATGCGATTCTCGAGTGAACCGCCATAGGCGTCTGTTCGTTTGTTTGCCAGCGGTGAAAGAAAGCTCTGCAAAAGATAACCATGCGCCATGTGCAGTTCGACCAGTCGAAAACCTGCTTGCACAGCCCTGTGCGCCGCAGCAGCGAAATCATCCTTAACTCTGTCCATGTCGACTCGCGTCATCTCCTGAGGCATCAGCCATCCGTCATCAAAGGGCACAGCGCTGGGAGCAATGATTTCCCAACGCCTGTCCCCATTGGCGATGTTTTCCTCCGACAGGGGACCGTTTCCTTCGAACGCTCTTTGCGCCGAGGCCTTCCGTCCTGCGTGGTTCAACTGAATTCCCGGGACGACGCCGTGCGAAGAGAAAGATGCGGCTATTGGCTGCAAGGCTGCAGCGTGTGCGTCGCTCCAGAGCCCAAGACACCCATTGCTGATGCGCCCTTCTGCTGAAACTGCCGTAGCTTCGACGATTGCAGTTCCTGCCCCACCGAGGGCGAATTTCCCATAATGAATTGCATGAAATGGTTGAGCCAGCCCGTCGAGGGCACTATACATACACATGGGCGAAACAACTATCTTGTTGGGAAGTGCAACACCCCTAATATTCAATTCATCGAATAATAAAACGCTCTGATTCATTTATCGATTCCTTCATTTATTGTTCGCCGACAGGTTTTTCAATTTACTGGGCTATTTTTGCGATTCATTTTTGGTTTCGCTGCTACTTTGCAGAAATAATGGCAACCATTTTAACTTAGAACTAGCAGCAAGGCGTCGATGAACCTCTTGGCACGTATATCCTCCGGTCTGCAATGGTATATTACCTTCGGACTTGNCGGATTCCCGTCCAGCCGCGGTCAATTCATTANGGNGAGGGTCAACCACTGCGCGACCANGGCCGGCTTCCCCACATCCTCGATCTCTATCGAAACATCGTAAGTACACAAGAGGCTGCGGGTATTCTTCTCTGCGATGTCCCCTAACACAAACCGACCACGCACCCGCTTGCCCGATGGAACTGGCGTCAGGAACCGGATATTGTTGAATCCGTAATTGATGCCCATTTGCGCGCCCTCAAGCGACGGCAATGCGTCAAAGGACATCCGGCTCAGGAGAGAAAGCAGCAGAAAACCATGCGCAATCGTGCCGCCGAACGGAGAGNATTGCGCGCGTTGCGGATCGACATGAATNAACTGGTGATCCAGTGTAAATTNGGCAAAACCGTCAATTCTCGGCTGATCGACGACNATCCATCCAGACACACCGACCTCGTCGCCAATCATCGCCTTGTACCGGTCGAAAGTCATCGAAACGGGCGTCATACCTCAGAGAACCTCGAACAAGCCGGCGGCACCCATCCCGCCGCCCACACACATGGTGACGACAACGTATTTCGCGCCACGGCGTTTCCCTTCAATCAGGGCATGACCGACCATACGAGCGCCTGACATACCATAGGGATGGCCGATCGAGATCGCGCCGCCATCGACATTGAGAAGCTCGTCGGGAATTCCAAGCGTGTCCCGACAATAAAGAACCTGAACAGCGAACGCTTCATTGAGTTCCCAAAGACCGATGTTGTCGATGCCAAGTCCGAACCGTTGGAGCAGTTTCGGCACGGCAAATACCGGTCCGATACCCATTTCGTCGGGCTTGGTGCCGGCGACTGCCATCCCGACATAACGGCCGAGCGGTTGCAATCCACGCTTCTCGGCCAATGCGGCCTCCATCAGCACGCAGGCTGACGCCCCGTCCGAAAGCTGGCTCGCATTGCCAGCTGTGATGCAGCCGCCGTCCTTGACCGTCCGCAGCTTGGCCAGCCCTTCGGCATTGGTACCCGGCCGGTTGCCCTCGTCCGCGGTCAGGGTGACGGACTCACTACTGGTCGCTCCGGTNTCCTTGTCGACGACGANCTTCTGAGCCGTCATTGGAACTATTTCCTGGTCGAACCTGCCCGCCGACTGAGCAACTGCGGTACGCTGCTGAGACAGCAAAGCATAAGCATCCTGCCGTTCCCGCGAAATATCGTAGCGCTTCGCGACAATCTCCGCCGTATCGATCATCGACATATAAGCGTCATCATGCATGGCAACGAGTTGGTCATCGGCGTCGATACGCAACGCATCGGTCTGAACAAGAGAAATCGACTCCACACCCCCGGCGATGACGACGTCCATGCGATCCACAACGATCTGCTTGGCCGCCGTCGCGATGGTCATTAGACCCGAGGAGCACTGGCGGTCCATTGTCATGCCGGAAACAGTAACCGGAAACCCCGCGCGTAGGGCGGCCATGCGGCCGACCGTATGCTGATGCCCTTGCGGCAAGGAGCAGCCGAGCAGGCAATCATCGAGTTCCGCGGGCTCAATGCCGGAGCGGTGAACTGCCGCTTGCAGGGCATGTGCTGCAAGCGTCGGAGACGATGTGGCGTTGAATGCGCCCTTGTAAGCGCGACCGATGGGAGTTCTCGCGGTCGAAACTATAACAGCGTCACGCATGCTCAATTCCCTCCATTGTGGCGCGGCTGTAGCCCGCGTTCTGCAACTCATGACGCCCTTGGCGCTCGCCCGCTTCGGGAACGAATTCACCTTCACGGCTTGTGATTTGGTTCCAGTTTTCGAGGATCCGCTCGGGCACATCCGGCCCGTCACCCAGAAACGCTCCGGGAGTCANCGTGATGTGCGCTGTCTCAAAGGAACCGGCCCCTGCGCACAGGATCGTTTTGGTCGGGGCANCTTCGCCGACTAAGGCAATCAAACCCGGACTCACGAAATCAGTTTTCAGGAGATCAAGCTCCTCCTGCGGCAGGAGCCCATCCAGCATCTGCGTCGCAGCGGTCGGTGCGATGCAGTTGACGCGGATGTCATAGCGCGCGCCTTCCAGGGAAAGCGTCTGCATCAATCCAACAAGCGCCATCTTCGCCGCACCGTAGTTCGCTTGTCCGAAATTGCCATACAGTCCGGACGACGATGTGGTCATGACGATCCGGCCGTAATTGCGAGAACGCATATGCTCCCATACCGCCTTGGTGCAGTACACGGCCCCCATCAGGTGCACATCGACGATCAGCCGGAAATCAGCCGGGTCCATCTTCGCGAACGTTTTGTCGCGCAGGATGCCGGCATTGTTGACGAGGATGTCGACCTTCCCCCACTCATCGATGGCGCGTCCGACCATCGCTTCCACCGCTTGAAAGTCCGTTACCGAAGCGGCTATGGCCATCGCCTTGCCGCCCGCAACCTTGATCTCGTCTGCAACAGCTTCCGCGGCATCCCGGCTGAGATCATTCACGACTACGCGCGCTCCGCGCGACGCGAGCAGAAAAGCATGCGATCGCCCGAGACCGCCACCGCCGCCGGTAACGATGGCAACTCTACCCGAAAGGTCGTTCATGGTATTCATCCTTTTGTACATGGGACTTTTTCAGTCTTCAGCCGGCTGCAACAGACGCGACCTCAGGGATCGACCATCGGCGGTGGGCACGCATAAACAGCGCCGCCATCCACAGTCAGCACCTCGCCGATCACGTAGTCGCCCGCCCTGCTCGCAAGGTAAACGGCTGCAGCCGCGATATCTTCCGGCCGACCGACCCGACCCGCGGGAATGGCCGAGACATATGCGTCCGCCTTGTCACGCGCGGCACGGTTCATCTCGGACGGAAATGCGCCCGGTGCAATTCCCGTTGCGACGATATTGTCGTGGATGAGACGCGCAGCGAGCCTCCGCATGAGATGCAGAATCGCCGCCTTGGACGCCTGGTAGCTGTAGCTCTCCCAAGGACTGACCCGCAACCCGTCAATGGATCCAATGAACAGAACCTTGGCTGGCCGATCTGGTCGAGCAGCCATCCTCAAGGCCGGGTGCAATGCCTGTGTCAGGAAGAACGGCGCCTTTAGGTTGATGTCCAGAACCTTGTCCCAGCCGCTTTCGGGGAACTCGTCGAACTCGGCGCCCCAAGCCGCTCCCGCATTGTTNAGGAGGATATCGAGCCCATTCTCGCGCTCAGCAAAAGCNGCGGCCAAAGCTCTTGCACCTACGACCGTCGATATGTCGGCAGGCAACGCATGGCANTTGGGACCCAACTCTTCGGCAACGGCGGCACACTGCTCAGCGTTGCGGGAGGAGATGTAGACTTTCGCTCCCTGAGCCAAAAAACCTTCCGCCATCATCCTGCCAATACCGCGCGACCCTCCGGTGACCAACGCGGTCCGTCCTTTTAGCGAAAATAGCGATGCTACATCAAGCATAGGTGCCCCCGATCCAAACAACACAATTCCCCTAACGGAGAACTGCTTCGCTCATATCGGAATGGCGATATTCTGACAACACATTTTTGTACAAATGTACCATTTTTTTCTCAAGCGGANGCACGTCGGATCACGACAGCAAAATCCTNCCTGGCGCCNGAGAGATCCGCCATGCCGACTCCAGCCGTGATTGCACGTATGAGCTTGCCTACAAAGAGCGCCTGAATATCCAAAACCGCGGATTGATCGATTTCGTTTTCAACGACCGTCNCGAGNCGACGTCGCCAAGCGGCATACTGATCTCCGAAGAAGGAGGCCAGGACCGGCCGAAGGTCGGGATTCTGGGCCGCGCTCATCCAGACCGAGTANTAACCAATGTTCTCTCGTGAAAACTCAAAGACCTCGCGCAGAAAGATGGCTGTCGTCAGATCGATCAGGCGGGCCTCTGTCATTGCGGCAGACAGCGGATCGCCAAGCCCTTCCCGGTAACGCGCCTTGGCGCGTTCGAACAACGCCTGCTGCGCAGTTTCCAGCAATCCATGGATGCTTGGGAAATAATAGCTCGGGCCGCTGCGCACCATGCCGCTCCTGTCCGCGACCGCCCGATAGGACACTGTCGACGCCCCCTCCTCGACCAGTATGTCGATCGTAGCCTGGATGATCCGCTCCCTGACGTCTTTCGATCGACCGGTGCTTTCGGCGCCACTCCGGCTCACCTCATCCCCCGAGCGGGCAACATCCCTTTCGGCATAGCCAGCCAGCAGCGCTAGCAGATCCGTCCGGCCATCGAGCAGTTCCTGAATTTCCGACCGCGCGAACCCAAGCGGAAGCAGAAGAAAGATTAGGCCGATTGCCCGATCCACCTCAGCTGACACATCGCTGCGGTCCGCGGCCGAATCCAATTGGGCGGCGATCGAGCACCAGATCGCGTCCAGTTGCGCGAACCAGTCTTGGGCAAGCATCCGTCCGTTGTCGCTACGGCCGCCATGCAGGATGATCTCACACCAGGCAAGCGATCTGGTCCTGTCGCGCTCAACCGCTTTTAGCACGACGCGTGCGACCAGGTCTTCCAGACGAACAATTTCCGGCTGAAGCCCGCCTGAAATTCGACTCTCAAGTCGTTTGAACGCCTCCAGATAGCCGGCAAACAACCTGCGCGATGCTTCGGCCAAAATATCGCCCTTGGTGGCAAAGTGATACGTGGTGGAAGCCAGGCTCACATTGGCGGCCTTGGCGACCGCGCGGTGCGTCAGACCCGCAACTCCGGACTGCGAAAGAACTGCTATTGCGCCCTCAGCAATGGCTTGGCGAGCCTGAAGCGTTCTGGCTTGAACTGATCGTTGTTGTTCCCGCTCGCGCATCCGCCGACAGCCAACCCTTCGGACCCGGCGCGGTCATANACGTCCGGATATTACGATAAATCCNCCTAGACGCCGAAGACAGCTTCGGATGCATCAAGACAGGTCGTGTCCAAGGACGCGCAAACTGACAGTCGCGCCCGTGCGAGGGGGATTTCGTAACGAAAAAAGTAGCGACAGGCAACAATTTTGCCATAGTAAAACCGCGAATCGGCATCCGACAGGTTGGCCGCGCTGATCTGCTGCGCCGCGATCAGCGCTTGCCGCAGCCAAATCCACGCAACGACCACATGCCCGAATGCATCAAGATAGAGCGTTGCATTGGCCAGTCGGCGAGATGGATCGGGACAATCAAGCAACGCCTCGGTCGCCTCGGTCAGATCGGCGACGCATGCATCGAGTTGGTCTGCCTCTACGCGCATCCCGCAATCTGCGCGCGCTTGGAATATCGTTTTGCGTATCACGGCAATGAAGTCCCGAAGGGCTTGGCCGCCGTCACCGCTTACTTTTCGGCCAAGCAGGTCTGCACCCTGAATGCCAAATGTCCCTTCGTGAATGTGGTTCAGGCGGTTGTCCCGGTAGAGCCGTTCGACCGGGTAGTCGCGCGTATAGCCGTATCCGCCCAAGACCTGGATCGCCCATTTATTAGCTTCAAGGCAGTGTTCCGAAGGCCAAGATTTTACGACAGGGGTCAGGAGGCCAAGCTCTTTTTCCAACGATTTGCGCCGCTCCGGGGCCGGTTCGCTCGCCAGTTCATCAACCAGCGCCGCGCAATAGAGGCACAGAGCCTGTGCCCCCTCAACGGCAGCTTTCTGCGCCAGGAGCATGCGGCGCACGTCGGTATGCGCAATGATCGGGATCTGAGGGCTTTCGGGATTCTTCCGGCCCGCGAGCCGCCCCTGTAGGCGCGTTTTCGCGTAGTCAGAAGCATATAGGTACCCGCCGAGCGCGGACATCACGGAGGCATGTCCGACGCCAATGCGCGCCTCGTTCATCATGTGGAACATGTATTCGATACCGCGATGCGGTTCGCCAATCAGATACCCCAGACAGTCACCGTTTTCACCAAAATTCAGCAGGCAATTGGTAGTGCCGCGCTGCCCCATCTTGTGGTTGAGGCCGGCCAGCGCGATATTGTTACCGGCACCAAGGGCGCCATCCTGGGTCACGCGCCGCTTGGGCACGAGAAACAGCGAGATACCCTTCGTTCCCGCGGGCCCGCCCGGGATTTTCGCCAGCACCATGTGGACGATGTTCTCCGTTATCTCGTGCTCGCCGCCTGAAATCCACATTTTGTTACCGCGTATTCGGTAAAGGCCATCATCGTCCGGCGTCGCAGTTGTACGGATGTCGGCAAGAGAAGATCCCGCCTGGGGCTCCGAGAGGCACATCGTACCGAACCAGCGCCCATCGAGCATCGGTGACAGAAAGCGGCCTTTTAGATCATCTGAGCCAAAAGCGCGCAATAGATTGGCGGCGGCGATGGTCAGGAAGGCATAGTTGGTGACCGCAGTATTGGCACAACTGAACATGCCGCTGACGGCGGTGTGCACTATCCAGGGAGCCTGAAGCCCGCCGACCTCTTCGGGAAATGGCAGCGAGAAGAACCCAGCCTCGGCATATGATGCGAGCGCTGTTGCGATGCTCTCGGGAAGCACGACGCGACCGTCGACGAAACGCGGTTCGTTGGCGTCAACCTCCGCTGCGATCGGCAGGAATTTCTGCTCTGCGATCTGTTGTGCGGTATCGAGGATCTGGGTGATCGCGCTGCGATCATAGGCGGCGTATCGGGGATTCTGCGCGATCCGTTCCACATCAAGCAGCTCGAACAAAACAAAATCGAGTTCACGGCGATCCACGATCATAGATTGACAAGCTCCGGATTGGTTCTGCCAAGGATAATAAATTATCCGCAGTCATTTGTCGACATTTTTGTACGTTTGTACCGTTTATCGTCGACCTTCAGATATCTCGATCCGCGTTTCAAGCAAACGACTAACGGATGCAGCCAATCGCCCCGCCAGAAGAAAGAGTAAAGACTCGCAGGCGCGATGCTGAAAGACGACAGCGTGCGGTCCCGGGTCAGAGCCGC
>JGI24723J26617_10000438_pt1 | contig 41402 bp, 36 predicted proteins | sample Cruoilmetagenom6_FD_26617 | JGI IMG/M metagenome (IMG submission 26617) | reverse complement strand
ATGGGATTATTTGATAAACTTTTCGGGGGAGGAAAAAGAAAGGTTTCCAAGGAAACTGTGGAAACGAGAGGGCAACATATGCCCGACTTAAACATTCCTGTTGACGAAAAGTTTACCATTAATTTTAAACATAATGGTGGCAAGTTCCTTTATTGTGATTCCATAAATGAGGTGTTCAACAATTTGGACAATATTATCATTGAAAATCAATGGCAGGACCAAACCTTTTTTTCAATGGATAAAAGATTGGAGGAAAAATTCTCCAAACAAGAGATAAATTTCACCAACCTACCCAATAATAGCGAAATATTTTTCACCACTTGCGAGCATTTAATTGCCCAAAATGGTTCCATTTTGGTTTGCTCCAATCAGTTGAAGGAAAGAAAACTTCACGAATTACCATCAAATGTTATTGTTTTTGCCACTACTAGCCAAATGGTCGAATCTATTGGAGAGGGATTAAAGACAATTAAAAAGAAGTATAAAAATGTAATTCCGGCCAACATTACTACCATAAAACATTTCCAACCAACGGCTGAAAATTCAGACGATTTCTTAACTTACGGAAGTAGTTCTAAAAATCTTTATCTTTTACTTCTGGAAGACTTATAACATGAAAGAAATTTTAAGGCGCTTACTTACAGGTGCGGTATATGTAATTCTGTTACTTTCCGCCGTATTCCTAAGTTCCGATGCGTTTGATTTTTTATTTATGACCTTTGGACTCGCCTGCCTTTACGAGTACAAACGCATGATAAAACTTCCTGGCTACCATATTTTTATAGCCTACTTGGCGCTGTGGTGGGCATTTATTTACCTTATTGATGATAAGGTTCTCATCAATATTCTAATGTTCATTACCATATCGATTAATTTTATATTGCTGTATTACCTCTTTTCAGGAAAAGAAAAACCGTTCAACAATTTGCAAAAGTTTATTATTGGCTTATTTTATATAGGCGGAGGGTGTATTTTCCTTACTATGATACCTTATAAGGACAATGAATTTGCAAAACTGCTGATCATGGGGATATTTATCCTTATTTGGGTAAACGATACCTTTGCATATTTGGTAGGAAAAAGTATTGGCCGTCATAAATTGTTCCCCTCCATTTCCCCGAAAAAAACAATAGAGGGAGCCGTTGGAGGTTTTGTTTTTGCCTTGGCTGCGTCCTATTTTTTATCGAAATATGAGACCAATATCTCTTTGGGACAATGGTTGATACTGGCCACTGTGATAGTAATTACAGGAAGTTTGGGCGATCTTATAGAATCAAAATTTAAAAGGGCCGCCGGTGTTAAGGATAGTGGAGCTATTTTACCAGGGCACGGCGGCATGCTGGACAGATTGGACAGTTTGGTTTTTGCCGCACCTTTCGCATATTTAACTTTAATTATTTTTTCCCATGTTTCATAAAGAAGGACAAAAAATTATTATAACAACCTTTATTATAGTTTGTTCCATTGTGGTATTGGCCAATTATTTTATAGATATAACTTGGCTTAAATTTGGACTTCAAATAGTTTCCTTGCTTATCCTTATTTTGATCCTACAATTTTTTAGAAATCCCAAAAGGAAGGTTTCCAAGAATTTTGATGAAATATTGGCTCCGGTAGATGGTAAGGTAGTAGTTATTGAGGAAGTGGAGGAAACGGAATATTTTAAGGCAAAGCGGATCCAAGTGTCCATTTTCATGTCTCCCATAAATGTACACGTAACAAGATACCCCGCCAGTGGACTGGTTAAGTTTTCAAAATACCATCCCGGAAAATATCTAGTGGCATGGCATCCCAAATCCAGTGAAGAGAATGAAAGAACCACTGTAGTTATAAACACTCCCAAGTTTGGCGACATCCTCTACCGACAGGTGGCTGGGGCCATGGCACGTCGTATCGTAAATTACGCCGAAGTTGGTGAAAGTGTACAACAGGGAGAAGATGCAGGATTTATTAAATTTGGCTCTAGAGTAGATTTGTTCTTACCTTTGGATAGTGCAATTACAGTAAAATTGCACCAAAAAGTAACTGGGGCAAAAACATGTATTGCAACTACAAGGGTTAAAAAAGAAAATGAAGACTGATAAACTAAAACAAGATTTTATAGCTGCGGTCGATTTTGTCAATGATTATACAGACCCTTTGCCTGCGGATCTTTTATTAAAACTATATGCCTATTTTAAAATTGCGAACCGCAATTTTAGCCATCCGGGAAGCAGGACCCCTTTAATAAATGCCTTTAAGGCCAACGCCCTTATCCAAGCTAAAAACGTAAGCATTGAAGAAGCTATGCAGCGATATATAGCTTTGGTAGACAAAGAAATTAGGAACCACAAATAGTTTTTTGTACAAATCTGCCCTGATTTGCTTTTCAAAGTTTAAATGGCCCCATAAGCAGACCGGACTAAAAACTTATAATTTCCATGCTCCCCTTTTCCTAATGAATGCCAATCCAAAATATTTTAGTTGAAAACTTAATACTTATGAAGCCAATCGCAGTCCGGTTTCCCCATTTTCAAAATAAGTAAAATATATACTGGCAAAAATGGTAATTAGGAAATAGGCCACAATCCATAGATCGGCCTGGGGAAGGTACGCATTGAGGCCAAACCAGTCTCCTAAATAAACTATCCATATTATTCCGGCCACCCCCCTGGCAACCTCTATTCCCACAGCATATTTTTTCCTATCCATCAAAGTGGTATATCCAAAGATGCCAATAAAAATAAATCCACTAAATATAAGTAGACCCTCAAAACCAATTTGAGTATAGTTGTAGAACATAAACATCATTAATCCCAAACTTATGAGCATTTGAAAAACCACATAAAGTTTCAGACCCTTGGTGGCGCTAGGTGCATATCTTTTAAAATTGTAAACATCCCCAATAATAGCAATAGGATACTTTTCCTTAACATCATCGGGCCTCCAGCCCGTAGGCATAAACCAAATGCGTATTTTATCCCAAAAACTCTTGGTTCGCCAGGCGTCCTGCAATAACCGCCATAAATGCTGAAAATTAATAATTATCGGATTCCAGCTACCCGCAGGCTTCAACACCCCATATTGTGGAGGAACCTGATCCAATTCTTCCTGAAATGTACCAAACATGCGATCCCAAACGCACAATATTTGTCCTAGGTTTTTATCTATGTATTCCGGATTTATGGCATGGTGTACCCGGTGCTGGGATGGGGTGACCAAAATATATTCCAACCAACCCATCTTTCCTATATGTCTGGTATGGTACCAGAATTGTGCAAACAAATGTATGGGGGCCAAAACAGCTATTACCTTGTGGGGCACTCCCAAAACCGCTGCTGGGAGCAGGAATAGGGAAAAATAACCCACTAGGTTGCTGATGGGCTGCCTAAGGGCACAGGCAAGATTAAATTCTTCACTGCTATGGTGGATTACATGCTGATTCCAAAAAATATTTATTTTATGGCTGAGCCTATGGTTCCAATATCCCGCAAAGTCCAGAACAACAAAGGCAACGCCCCATACCAACCAATTGGCTTTAATTTCCGTTATAGCCAAATGTTCCAACAGAAAAGGATAGGAAATTACGATCACTGCCAGCCCCAAGGTATCCTTAATTATATTGGTCAACCCAGAACTTATACTGGAAACCGTATCCATAACCTTATGCATTTGTTTTTTTACAAAATAGCCATAGGTTATTTCTATAGTTAAAAGGATTACAAAAAATGGGATGGCATATAAAAGCGCTGTAGCGTAGGTCTCCATAAAGCAAAGTAAATTCTGAAGTCTGTAACAAATATAATGAAATTCGTTATTTTTTCATTACCACCTGTTTTAAAACCAAAACCATACCCACCTTAAGTAGTCAATAACAAAATCCAAATATGTGGAAAACAATTGGATTCTTGTATTAAAACCGTATTGGCATTCCGATAAAGCTTTGCTTTCAATTTAAATAAAGTATAAATTAGTTGTATATCCCTTATATTCGCTTTTACATGAATTTAAGACATTCCATAGTTACCCGATTTGCGCTTTTCTTCACAGGCCTAATCATTTTCTCCATTCTTTTATCCGGGTACTTGGTCTTTAGAAAGGCTTCACAAGTTATTACGGCCCATTCAAAAGAACGTATTATGCATGGCTCTCAATTGGCAGAACAGTCCTTTTATGCCTTACTCAACGAGGTTACCAATGACATTGCCGTAATAGCCTCGAGTCCAACCCTACAGCAACATATATTTCACCCCTCAGAAAAAACCATCCACGATATTGATCAGCTTTTCCGAATTATATTGGAAAACAAAGAAACTTATTTTCAGATCAGGCTACTGGAGGCCGATGAAAACGGTAAAGAGATTATTCGTTTCAACAAATTGGACGGACAAGTACTGAAGTCGGACAATCTACAACAAAAAGGGGACCGGGAATATTTTAAAGAGGCCGTTCAAATAAATAAAGGAGAACACTATTTTTCCAATATCAATTTGAATGAGGAATACGGTGTAATAAGCACCCCCTACACCCCTACCCTGCGTGTTGCCAGTCCTATTTTTGACCATGGAAACAGAAAAGTTGGTATTTTGATAATCAATATAAACCTAAATCCGCTATATCTAAGCCTCGATCAAATTGCCGGTAACGACAGTCGGTTCTATTTAATAGATGCAGAGGGCCAGTATTTATATGCACATGACAGGTCTCTTCAATTTGGCCAACAGACCCGGAAATTTCAAAATTTTTATACCGATTTTAATGTCAGTAATAGTTCCCAAGAACCTCCAAAAAATGGTTTTCAACAGTTAGTAGGGCAAAATGACGGCCGTTATTTGAGTTATTTTAAGGAGTTGTCCTATTTCGATGGAAAGCGAAAAATATATCTGATTTCCAATATAGGCCAAAATATATTGCTGAAAAATGCCCTTAAGGTTCGCGCCGAAAGTATTCAGACATTGCTATGGGTATGCCTGTTATCCATTCTCCTGTCGTGGTTCTTCACCAATTTATTTTCAAAAAAAATCAACAAAATTACCAGAGCGATCAGCAACTATGACCAGGGCATTCCCGATGATCATACCCTACCCACCAACCGAAAGGACGAAATAGGGATCTTGGCGAATACCTTTACCAAAATGAAGGTGAAAATTGATCAACATGTCCATGAGTTGAACACTGCCCTGGAGAAAGAACAGCTGGCAAGAAGACAACGGGATGAATTTTTACAAAATATGAGTCACGAAATGCGCACACCTTTAAATGCTATTTTGGGGCTAACAAAATTGTTGTACAAAAATGCCTCGGAGCCACAACTACCCATAATCCATTCCCTGGAAAGAAGCAGCAATAGCTTGGCCGGCCTGGTATACGACGTTCTGGACCACCAGAAATTAGTGGAAGGCAAACTGCATATCCAATTGGAACCTACCAATATTGCGGAGCTTTTAAGGGACATCCACTCTACTTATTTGTACGAAGCCGTTCAAAAAGGGCTTACTTTCAATTTAAGTGTAGACGAAAAGCTCGAAACCACCCTATTTCAGACCGATGCTTTAAGATTGACCCAGATAGTTACAAATCTTGTGGTAAATGCCATAAAATATACCAAAAAAGGTATTATTAGCCTCTCCGCTACAGTTAACGGCTCGGAAAATGAAACACTATATATAAAAGTGACCGATACCGGGGTTGGGGTACTCCCCAAAAATCTTGATAGGATAAACGACCGTTTCTTTATGGAAAAAAATGATCTCTCCGGCAGGTATGGCAGCTATGGTCTTGGCCTTTCCATTGTAAAACAGTTAACAACGCTTTTTGGAGGTACTTTAGTGGCTTCTTCAGAAAAAGGGGTGGGCTCCGAATTTACGATCCGAATCCCAACCATATCCACTTCTCCCCAAAGGGTTATAAAACCCGTGCAAACAGCAACACTGCCCCTTCCAAAACTAAGCGGTAATTACACCATCCTGCACATAGAGGATGATGTATCCACTATGGAACTGTTAAAACATATTCTAAATTTCGACCAGATTACCTTACTTCAGACCAAATCTTTGGACGAGGCCTTGAAAAGTATAATTTCAGATACACCCGATTTGATCATAAGTGATTTAATGCTCGAAAATGAAAAAATAAACACCAGATTGAAGGATTGGATCAAAACCAAAAAGATAAAATGCCCCCTTATTATTATATCCGCCCTGGATGCGTCGGAAGCCAATACTCCGTACAGTGAATATTTTCAAAAACCCTTCCAAATAGACCATTTAAAAGATACCGTTTATAAAATTTTGGGCAGCAAGGAATTTAAGGCTCCGGATTTTTCAAATATCTATAACAATTATGACCATGAGATCCCTAAAATAAACAAGGTCCTGAAATTACTGGAGAAGGAATTTGAAAATTATCTAACGGGAATAAACAAAATTGGTTTGAACAGGGATCAAGTGAAATGGGAAGCGATAATACACAAATTAATAGCCAATATCCACAATCTTAAATTGACCGAACTGGAGGAGGTACTCCCAGACAAAATATCAGATTTAAACACAGATCGCCTCAACCAAATAAATAACATTTTTGCTTATTATTTGTGCTGCATTAGAGCGGAAATACACCTTAATTTAAAAGCTGGATCTTCCTGAGCAATTCAGTGGCATATCGTTGACTAACAGGGACGTGTTCCTTATTTATTTCCACGGCACCTGTATGTATCACGTCTATCATATTGAGATTAATGATATAAGAGCGATGTACACGTTGAAAGAAATCGGGAAGTTTAGGTTCAAGATCTTTTAGGGCCATAAGTGTCAACACCTTCTTGTTTTTAAAAACTATGGCAATGTAATTTGCTTCCGCTTTAAAATAGGCGACCTCCTTCAATTTTATTTTTACCAGTTTACCACCTTCCTTTATAAACAATCTAGCATCCTTTTCGGGCACTTTTCTATTATTGGAAATGAATTCCTTCGCTTTTAAAACTCCCTTATAAAACCTGGAGAAATCCAGGGGTTTTACCAAAAAATCAACAATTTTGGGATAGTTATAGGAATCCAATGCAAAATCTTTGTTGGAAGTAACCATTATAACGGCGGAATCGGAATTGAGGTCCAATATATCCCTGCCCGTAATATCGGGTAGATTGTAGTCCAAAAAAATAAGATCAAAGGAGGTACTATTAATAAGGTTAATGGATTCAAAACCGGATACCGTTGTAGTGACACCAGCTATCTCATTGATCTTACTGCAAAAATGCTCAAGCAAATCACAAATCAACGGATCATCATCAACAATTAAACATTTCATGATCTTATCCAATATATTACCAGTTTCATCAAGCAATATAATCATTTCGTATAAAAAATAATTTTCACTTCATCTAAAATTCTACTATTGTTATTAATAAAACCAACTACCATGTACTACCAAAGACTTCTCTTACCTATACTTTCCCTATTATTTTTTGCATTGATGGGCTGTAAGGAGCAATCCAAGACTTCCAAAAATTTGGGGGACAATCTGATGGCCATGGCCGATGAACCACGGGGGAAGGACAACGTAGCTTACCAATGGGCCTATATGGCCCTGGAAGGAACTGCTTTGGATACAGATCGCTTTAAGCCTAGGCCCACGGTTACTTCAAGATATCTTGGACTCATATGCACTGCCATGTTCGATGCCTGGACACGATTTGATGACAAGGCACAACCCTTGTACCTAAAAGACGTAGAGCGCTTTCCTGAAAACAAAAGAACACTTAAGAATAAGGAAATTGCCGTTAGTTATGCCGCATATAGGGCCTTGAAGGAATACTATTATTCCGACAGTACAATGTTCAGGGAAAAAATGATCGCTTTGGGCCTTGACCCAGATAATCAATCCAAGGATGCTAGTACCCCGGAAGGAATTGGAAACTTGGCTGCAGCTACGGTGATCAATGCCCGCAAAAATGATGGCTCCAACCAATATGGGGAAGTTGAAGGTTCCAATGGTCAGCCCTACTTTGATTATACCAATTACTCACCGGTAAATGACATTGACAAGAATATTGACCTCAACAGATGGCAACCAAAGTATTTTATAGATGAGGACGGCAATAAGTACAATCCAGGCTGCCTAACGCCATATTGGCAAAAAGTAAAACCTTTATTATTGGAGACGGCGGATCAGTTTAGACCTGGACCACCTCCTATGGTGGGTTCCGAACAATTGGAAAAAGAAGTTCAGGAGGTAATTGACCTGCAAGCCAATTTAACCCCAGAAAATAAAGCCTTGGTAGAGTTTATGCGAGATGGACCCAAATCTGTTCAACAGGCCGGGCATTGGTTGAAATTTGCACAAGACGTATCTGCCCGGGACAACAATACCTTGGACCAAGACGTAAAAATGTATTTTTTGGTTGAATCCGTTGCCATGGATGCCTTTATCTCTTGCTGGGATTCCAAAATGTTCTATGATTATACCCGCCCTTATGCTTTGGTACACGATTACTATCAGGACAAGGTAATTAAAGCTTGGGGTGGACCCGATAAAGGTATGGTAAAAATGAAGGGAAAGGATTGGAGGCCTTACTCCCCCGATGCCTTTCTTTGCCCTCCTTTTCCCAGCTACGTTTCCGGCCACAGTACCATTAGCGGAGGATGCGCCGAGGCCCTGCGCTTATTTACCGGGGACGACCATTTTGGGGCAGAAGTTGAACTGGTTCCGGGAGCACTTACAGAGCCCAATAATCTNGACGACCCGGTTGTCATAAAATTCCCAACTTTTACCGAAACAGCCGAAATGGCAGGAATTTCCAGAGTAATGGGAGGATATCATATCCAGGCCGATAATGTGGCAGGATTGGAACTGGGCAGACAAGTAGCTAGGCACCATTATAAGAAATACCTAAAGCTTATAGGAGAAGGTGAAACAGCGGTCAACCAATAGACACCAAGCTTATAAAACCCGTTTTTCTTATCAAGGACATTCGCAATCTAACTNAATAAAACCAATACCAACAAACCGTAATAAATGATAAGATTGACCAAAAATGGAAGAATNCTAAGTATTAGCATAGGGATAGTATACCTATGGTTTGGATTTCTCAAATTTTTCCCTGGATTGAGTCCGGCGGATTTGCTGGCAAAACAGACNATTTCACTGTTGACCTTTGATCTCCTTCCTGAGAATATCGGGATATTATTACTTGCCATATTCGAAGTTGTAATTGGTCTNTGCCTAATTTTTAACCTTCAACTCAAAAGAATTATCATTGCGGCCATAATACACCTTGTACTCACTTTTATTCCGGTAGTATTCTTTCCCGAAATTTCCTTTTCCAAGGCACCATTTTCCCTCACTTTGGTAGGACAGTACATAATTAAGAATATCGTAATTATCAGTGCCCTACTTTTGATTTATCAAAGGCCGTACAATAAGGTTTCCTAATGCNGCGTAGAGGGTTTCGGTATCGTACATTGTAAAATGTCCTATAATTATAATGGTAGCATGGAGCATGTTTCAAAGGGTGATAAAACTTCCTTTATTAATTGGATCTAGCCCTATGGTATCATAAAGATTTTTAGAAGAAAACAATTACTTAAATTCCTTTCCATGAAACTAAAATGCGTATGCCGTACAAAAAGCATTCTTTTAATTGCCTTGGTATTAGGTACCACAAGAATGAGTGCCCAAGGATGTGTAGCTATTAGACACTTTTCCTCCTGTGTGGGTAACAGTCTGGAAAACAACCTTTTAGGCAAGGGGAACCTTCAGGTTGGTATGAATTATAGATATTTCAAATCCTTTAGGCATTTTAGGGGTACGGAAGAGGAGGCCGATAGGGTTGCCAACAATACAGAGGTAATTAATTATTCGCATGCGTGGGACTTTTCACTTACCTATGGTATATCCAACCGTTTCTACACCAGTATCACCATACCCACCGTAATAAATTCCAGATCGTCCCTTTACGAGCACGGTAGGGAGGAAAGAAACAGTACTTTTTCCAGGGGGTTGGCCGATATAAGGGCTGGTGTTGGATATTGGCTATTAAATCCAGTTTTGAACCCCAATAAGAACATTGCAATTGGTTTAGGGGTAAAGCTACCCACCGGGAATTATAATGCAACCGACGTATTTTACAATGTAGGGCCAGAAGGCAGCCCTGAAGTACGCCCTGTTGACCAATCCATTCAACCTGGTGACGGCGGTTTCGGACTTTCCATCGATTTTCAATTTTATCAGAAAATTAGTACCGGGCTATTTGCCTATGGCGGTGGTTTTTACCTCTTCAACCCAAGGGAAGTCAACGGCATCAGAACCTTTAGGGAAACGCTTAGCCCTATTTTGGAAAATGAGGCTATCATGGCTGTACCTGACCAATATTCCGTTCGTACAGGCCTTAGCTATAGTTTGTCCAATGTTATTTCCACGTCCTTGGGTGCCCGGTTCGATGCCGTACCTGTGAAGGACATTATTGGTGGCAACCAAGGCTTTCGTAGACCTGGAAATGTCCTGTCCATAGAGCCTGGCATAGCCTATATGTATCAGAATTTTACCTTAAATCTAAATCTACCTATTGCCGTACGCAGGGATAGACCACAAAGTGTTACGGACAAACAAACCGAAATAAGTACCGGAAGTCCCCGAAATGGGGATGCCGCCTTTGCCGATTATTTAATAAATTTTGGAGTATCCTACCGCTTCGCCAAAAGCAAAACAGTGGAAATAGACCCTTCCCTGAAGGATGCTTTTAATTAAAAGACGGATTACCAGTCTATAGGACGATAATCCTTTAGAAACTTACCACACCAATGTTTACCGGTATTAATGCCATCTATCAAAGGATCCAACACCCTAGCGGCACCATCAACAATATCCAAGGGCGGTTGAAAATCATGGACTTCCTCCTTTCTTTTGGACAACTCTATGGGATCCTCATCCGTTACCCAGCCTGTATCCACAGCGTTCATATAAACACCATCTTTGGCAAAGTCCAAAGCCGAAGTGTGTGTCATCATATTTAACGCAGCCTTGGCCATATTGGTATGGGGATGCCTATCCTCCTTGTAAAACCTATGGAATTTTCCTTCCATGGCCGATACGTTAATAATATGTTTCTTACCTGTATTTTCCTGACGCATAAGCTTTGACAAGCGATTACAGAGTACAAAGGGTGCAATGGCGTTCACCAATTGCACTTCTATCATTTCCGGAGTCTCTATCTCGCCCAATTTTAATCTCCAGCTATTGGTTTTCCTCAGATCCACTTGCTGAAGATCGGCATCCAATTCGCCTTCGGGAAAAACTTCCTTGGCAGAAAGGGAGCTATCAAAACTGTAGGGAATCTGGGATAGCTTTGCAGACGCCCTTATACCAATACCGGGTTCCGGTGCATGCCAATTAACGGGCAAGGCATTATTTTGGGCACTCGCTGTACCTTGGCCCAGGTTATTTAGTTCCTGCAAGCAGAAATCATGATCGGACAACACTTCCCGTGCGCGTGGAGGTAATTCCTGAAAAGGAACTTCCTCATTTTTCATTAGGTGTTGGTAAAAGCCTGCGGGCCTTCTCACCGTTTGGGCCGCATTGTTGATCAAAATATCCAATCGGTGGTATTGTTGTTCTATAAAATTGCAAAAGATTTCAACACTAGGGATATGTCTTAGGTCCAGGCCATGAATTTTTAGTCTATGTCCCCATTCGTGAAAATCCTCTTCCTTGGAAAAACGCAGTGCGGAATCTACTGGGAATCTTGTAGTTGCTACCACAGTTGCACCAGCCCTTAGCAAGATTAAGGTAATATGATAGCCGATTTTTAGTCTGGACCCGGTAACTATGGCTACCTGCCCACTAAGATCGGCCGTCTGAAACCGTTTTGCATAATTAAAATCTCCACATTCTGGACACATGGCGTCATAGAAGTGATGTAACTTGGTATAAACAGTTTTACAGACATAGCAGTTTCTAGGGGATTCCAATTCCAGCTCTTCCGAAGATTTCTTAATGGGCGCTGCCAACAATTTTGGGGCTACAAAAACTGCTGCTTCCCTGGCACTTCTTATTCCTGTTTCCTTCCGCGCATGTTTATCGCGCTCTATCATTTTGCGTTTTGCGGCCTTGGCCGCATCCTTCTTCCGTTGTTTAAATTCATTCTTGGCCGGCCTGGATAATTGTCCGGCTGCCTTTAACAACGCCACTCTTTTATCCTCTGGAAGTTCAAAAACCTTATGCCCGTTACAAACCAACTTATTTAGCAGGGAAATACACTGATCTATCTCCTCCGAGCTTATTGTCTCCTCAACATTCTCCCACCTATCTGCCAGATTATTACTACCCATTTTCCCAAAAATTAAAATCCTGCAAATGTAAGGTTTAAATTAGATTGCAACAACAGAACCATTTAGCATAAAAACAAGGCAAGTGCAAGCCTGTTCCAACATGGACGATTCTGTACAAACAGATGGAGGCCATCCTAGTTTTAATAAACTGCTTTAAATATATTTATATCAAAACGGAACAATTGGACATGATTCAAAATATGCCCAAAACAGGAGCGCAGACCTGAATTGTTTTTAATGGAAGTAGCGTTTTAATCAAAAGGCCCCACCATAATGTGCGCCCTATGCGTTCCTGGATCCATTAACCAGGGCATCCCAGGGGCATGGGGCTTGTCCGGCAATCCTGTAGATTCCGTGGTGGCAAACGGAGTGTAAATAACATATCTAAATTTACCGTTCTGCAGCGCTCCGGTAGTAATATCATAATCCTCGGATTTCCCATAATATACGTACATCATACTTGGCTCCTTGGGCATTTTCAATTTACCAGTACCCACTTCCTTTTCTCGAATTTTTTCCCGCTCCTCCCCGGTAAGGCCTTTCTCGGACAGCTCTCTTCCACGGGCCATGAAGGGTTCCAGTTTTTTGGAATAACATGCCACATTGATTCCATCCTTATTGGGGTTGTCCCCTATACAAATTAGATTATTGGTTCCCTTTCGCAAAACAACCAGTTCCCCGGAACTATTATATCCATAAACCATAGCACCATCCTTTTTTTCATCCGGGGCGGGCAAAACAGCAGTTTTGATTTGAATCTCCTTGGGAGGAACTTCTTTGTTAGTTTCTTGCGCCATAAAAGGAAGCACCGTTAATAGCAGCATACCTAGAATTAGTTGTTTCATGAGTGATTTTTTTATTTTCTGATTAATATTGTTAATGGACCCCTACCAGCATTACGGAATACCAAATTGAATTTCCTGCAATTCCCTAAAGATAAAAAATTTGTATCCAACCCATTTGGGAATCTATTGAATAATTTACTTCACAAATCCAACTTAATTCTTAATGGGATAATCTAAATTTACCTGCTAAACTAAAATCCCATCCAACTATGACGGTTTACGAATTTTTAGACACCCTGAGAAGGACTCCCGAGGAGATAACCTTTGGGGACACCATTGGTATTATTGACACCTTTTATAATTTTTCCCCTACAAGATTTTCCAATGGGGAAATTATTAATGAGGCTGGCCAAAATTCAGGTTCCTGTAAAGTATTCTCTTTTGCACAACATCACAAATTGAGCAAAGAGCAAACCTTGGCCTGCTTTGGTTCCTATTACAGAAAAGACGTTCTGGAACACCCAAAGGGTACGGACCATCAAAACATTCGTAATTTTATGATCAGTGGTTGGGAAGGTATATCTTTCGACCACGAGGCCCTCAGCATAAAATAACACCAATGAAAATCTTGTCCGGACCTTTGATCCTATCAAGGATTGGGACAGATATGCATGACTGATTATTTTATCATGGATGCCGAACCTTTATCCAAAAACAGGACGGATTCGGGGTGGGTCCTTAGTATGGAAGCCGGACAGTTGGTACTGATAACCCCATAAAGGCTATTATAAACGGCCTGTGCCTTTCTTTCGTCGGGTACTACACAACTAATGGCCTTACAACTCATAATGGCGGTAATGGTAAGCGTAAGGGCCTCTTTGGGCACATCGTCAAAAGTTGGAAACCAGCCCTCTCCAAGTTGTTGGTTTCTACAAGCCTCGTCCAACTCTACCACCTTTACCAATTTGGGGTCTTTAAAGTCGGCCACTGCGGGATCATTAAAGGCTATATGTCCATTTTCACCTATTCCAATGCAAGCAATGTCTATTGGATGTGCCTGCAACGCCTCTTCATAGTTTTTGATTTCCAATTCCAAATTTGGTGCATCGCCATTTAAGAAATATATCTTTTTAGGTGCTACCCTATTCAAAATACGTTCTTTAAGATACTTTCTAAAACTAGCGGGATGGGCTTCGGATATGCCTTTGTATTCATCCAAGTGAAATACCGTTATCTTTCCCCAATCAATTTCCTTGGTCTGCAGCGCCTCTAAAAACGAAAACTGGGATGCTCCCGTAGCCAATATAATATTGGCTGCACCCTTTTTGTTTATGGCCGCCCGTAATTTTCCAGCCACATAATCGGCCGCAGCTGCTCCCATGGCCTTTGTTTCCCCATAGGTTTTTACTGCTAAATTTTCGATTTGAAATGATCTTTCCATTGTTACTTTTTTAAATAAATTCTGCAATTGCAAACCAGGTGGTAAGCAGTGAAAATAGGATTACGGCCACTAGGCCTAAATTAAGCTTGGTACCAGCCTTGTTATTGCCCATCAATTTATGTCTGTTTATCAAAATAAACATAGGTACCGCTACGGCTGGCAGGATACAAGCCTGAAAAGCCTGGGAAAACACCATAAGCGCCGGTGGCCTTTCCTCTAAAAAAACGGTCCCAAAAGCAAACACCAAAGCGCCGAATATCAGCATTCTGGACGAGGTGGAATGAATGTTTCTTGGAGTCCCCCTATAATCGGCAACTAGCCATGGGGCTATTAGCACAATCGGAAATATAGTGGAAAGTCCGGCTCCTGTAATCCCTATTATAAGAACAAAAGCTGCCAATTTGCCCCCCAAAGGCTCAAAGAGGGATATCATCTCTACCGTATTGTCTAGTTTCATGCCCGAAATGTGCAAGGTTCCCGCGGCAACGGCCATGATGACACCGCTCAATAAAAGCATCATAAAAGCCGAGACAAAAGCATCGGTTTTTTCCTTTTTTAGATCATTTATACCCCATCCCTTTTCCGCCACCACCGTACTTCTCATTACAAAAACAGCCGCCGAACAAGTGGTTCCCGTAATGGCCGCAATAAGCCCCAAGGCACCTGGTGTGTCCGGAATACTCGGAACCATGCCGGACATAATATCGGCCATATCGGGACGGACCATTATAAAAACGACTACAAAGGACAGTCCCATCAAAATAACCAAAACCGTCAATACTTTTTCAAAGGCCTTATACCGGCCAAACCATAAAAAGAATGACAGGATTATCACAAAAAACAGGATGATCCACCCTCTTTGAATTACCAGTCCGTTATACGCCAAGCGCACCCCTTCCTGCACCAAATCGGCCACAATTCCCATTACCCCCATAAGAGCCAATAATTCGCCAATTATGAGCACTAGTATAATATAAAGCGAAAGTATCCAGCCCCATTTAAACTCCTGTTTAAAATTAAACAGGGCAGTCCTTCCCGTAACCAAGGTAACCTTGCCATAGGCAACCATTAAAATATAGGTAAAAACGCAGGACAGTACCAATGCCCAAAAAAGGCTCATACCGTATTCGGCACCCGTCTTGGCCATTGTGGTAACACTACCCGTTCCAATATTATACCCAATAAGAAAAAGCCCCGGGCCTACCGCGCTTAGTCCCAATAGAATTTTCTTAATCAATGATTTATTGCCCATATACTGCTTTTAAATAATCAATTTTTAAACAAGTCCCTCTAAATCGAACATTATGGAAGACAACAAGGAACTACTCCTTGGAATAAACCAATTCTCCGGACACAAATGTTTTATATATAACCACCTTCTTATCTTCAAGCTGAAAAAGTATAAGGTCTGCCCTTTTTCCTTGTCCTATTTCGCCTAGGTCATTTAATGAGAACAATTCTGCGGGATTTGTACTTGCCATTTGAATGGCATCTTTAAGAGTACATTGTGTATAATCCATAATTACACCTACACAGGCACTAATTGGTGATGCCGCCCCGGCCAGTACATTTTCCTTGGGCAATTTCACCACATTGGGGGTCAGCAATAGGGTACGTTCACCTCGGGTATATTCTCCTGGTGGCAAGCCTGCCAGATCCAAGGCATCAGATACCAAAATAGTTTTATTGGGGCCTTTTACCTTATAAAAACTCCGTACTTCCTCCTTGGTCAAATGAAATCCGTCCGCTATAATACTGGGCGTAATCCTATCATCGGCCAACTGCGGCCAAAGCGGATTATGATGTCTGTTGATCTCGTTGGCACAACCGTTGCCCAAATGGGTGGCCATTTTAGCCCCTGCATCTATGGCACGTTCTATATCTTTGGCACTTCCATTGTGATGGCCAAGTGCCACTATAATACCATTGGCTACACAATTGCGGATAAAGGGAATGGCACCTTCCAATTCAGGGGCCAAGGTTATTAACTTTATACCGTTGTTGGCCGCCCTTTGTAACTCCTGAAATTCTTCCCAGTCCGGATTTTTTATGTACTTCTCCAAATGCGCTCCCCTAAATCCCGGCAGTGGAGATATGTAAGGACCTTCCAAATGAAAACCGGGAATGGAAGCTCCTATTTCCGGATCTTTTTGTGCCTGTGCCAGAATGGCAAAATTCTTTTTCATCCTCTTGAAATCGCTCGTAATGATAGTCGGGAAATAGGTGGTGACCCCAACCTTCCACAAAGCCTTGGTAGCCTTCCGTATTCCTTCAACGGTAAGATCGGGACCAGAAAAATCGACCCCCATAAAGCCATTGATCTGGACATCGATCAAGCCAGGGGACACATACATTTTTGAAACATTGGCCTCTTTGTCAAGGCGGTTTATTCCCGAAATCTTTCCTGTATTGGTAGAAAGGGAAACCCATCCTTCATCGGAATACAAAACACCCTCTATTGCCTGGGTATCCTTGGATTGTGATATTGCCATATTACTAAAAAAGAACAGCACTATAATGGGTGTATATTTAAATTTCATAACTATTTATTGGTTTTACACTTAACTGACCAGAATCAATTTTATCTAAAAACTAATCAACCTATTTAATTCTACGAATCTTGATATTCCTAAACCACGCATCGTCCTTATGGTTTTGTAGCACAATATGGCCATTTCTCTTATCCAAAAACCCTGGGATATCGACATATTTGCTCTTTTTAAACAAGGAATCCAAATGCTGGGACCCAAATTCATAAGAAACTACCTTTTTTCCGTTTAGCCAGTGCTCCACGTGTTTGTCATTGATCAATATGCGACTAGAGTTAAACTCCCCAATTGGTCTTACCATTGCGTTTTCAGCTGCAATCAAATCATAAAGGCTCCCAGTGTATTGGGAAGGCTTTAATTTGCCTGCATAAAGGGTATCCGAATCATCCAGCAATTGGTATTCAAACCCAAGGGCAGCATATTGGGAACCGAACTTTTGCGACATTTCCTCGGACACATTGTACTTTAAGCCTGTGTTCCCCGCTTTTAATATTTTCCATTCAAAATACAATTCATAATTCTCAAAAGTATCCACGGTCATTAAATCGCCACCCTCCATGGGNTGGCCATCGGGCATGGAAGGAACCTCNCCACTATTCAGTTTTCGTATGGTACCATCCTCAACTTTCCACAGTTCGCTTTGAACATCCTCTCTACCCAAACCTCGCCAACCATTCAGGGATACTCCGTTAAAAAGCAGCTCCCAGCCCTGCTCCTTCTCCAAATCTGTTAGACTATTATTAAGTACAATGGGCGTCCCTGACTCCTTTGCTATCTTTGTCTTTTTGTTCTTGCACCCAAGAAACACCAAGGCGCATATTATAGCCACTGTCCAAAACAATGGATACGACTGCTTATTATACATCATCATCCTAGTTCTACGGATTCCCACTTACCGGAAATTATGGATTTTTGAAGCGCTTCCAGAACGGCAATACCNTGTATGATACTCTCATGGCTGCGGGGTTCCNTACCGGTACTGAACATGGTTACCATGTCTACATAATTTTTATCGGGACCAACGGTTTTCACTCGCGACTTTAATTCCACCACTCCTTCCTCGGTTTCAACAAAGGTCTGCCACCCGTACTTTTTGGTAGTAATTACCAAAGTAGCCATCCTTCCGTTTTCAAATATCAAGCTGGCAGTACTGTTTAGGTTTTCCTTTTCATTTTTGTTGAACTTCGCGGAAACAATTTTCTCGTCAAAAAGATAGATAAGAGGTTCTACCAAATGTACCCCGTAAAAGAAAAAGCCTCCATAAATAGAATTAATATCTGCCTTCCCATAACAGGTAATTTGATTTATTTCCTTCATTTCTTCCAATTGCTTCCTCATATCATCCGTACCGTGGCTATGCGCTATGGAACTATAGGATGTTACCGGAGTACCGACAGATCTCGCCATTTCCAGAAACAATTTTGCGGCCTGACTGCTATAACAAAAAGGCTTGTCCACAAAGGTGGGGATTCCCGCCTTTACAAAGGGTAGGGCCGCATCCAGATGAAGGTCGCCATGTCTATGGTCCACGATCAACGCGTCTATCTTGCCCATCATTTCCAAAGGATCCTTTACTATAATAGGAATACCCCCCTCATCTTTAGCCAGTTGGGCATACTCGTCTTTTTCCCCCCAAACGAATTTAACTTCCCATCCAGGAAACTCCTTATCTTTATTGAACATTTTCCCAAAACCTCTAGTATGCGAGTTTTCAGCACCAATAATTCCAATAATTTTTGTTTTCTTTTTCAGGTTTTCTCCTGATTTCAATTGTGAAAACATAGTTGTGGGTACGGACAGGGCCAATGTTGAAAAGGCTGCCCCTTTGCCCAACTTTTCCAAAAACGATCTTCTATTTGCCATATTTATATTTTATAATTTCATTTCCCATCCTTTTTCATAAGAACGGCTCCATAATTTTTGAGCATCATTATCCTCCAGAATATGTCCATTCCTGGAATCTATATTCAACGACCTACCGGTACGCTGTGCTATATTTCCCAGCTGCACCAACAAGGTACTTTTATGTCCCGAGTCTATATCAGCATTCAGGCTGGACCCGCTCAAAATGGCGTCGAACATGTTTTGTATGTGCAAGGCATCCAAAAGTTCGGCAGGATTGGAATTGTTTCTAGGATCTATTTCTTGGGTATTTTTCACTTCTTTTACCAGTTTTCCCTCCAAATCGAAAATGGAATAGCTATTGCCTCCAGGGATAAGCATACTACCGTTTTCCCCATAGAACATTACTCCTACAGCACTACCTTCTATAGGGTTTCCGTTACAGCTTCTACCTTCCCACGACATGGACATTCCGTCTGCAAAATCCAAATTAATCACTTGGGTGTCCGGCGTCTCCCAATCGTCCTGGTACCTATACCTACCACCGTTGGAACTCACCTTTATCGGATAGTCCACCTGCATACCCCAACGCAGTAAATCTATCATATGGGTACCGTTATTAAGGGCTTCCCCCGTACCCCAATGCCATAGCCAGTGCCAATTGTAATGCACAATATTGTCCTTATAATTTTTTCTAGGGGCCGGACCTTGCCAAAGATCCCAGTCCAACCACTTGGGAACCTCAACCTCCTTCCCTATTCCAATGGATTGCCGGTTATTGGTATACCAACCCTTACCAAAATATACCCNTCCTATGGCACCGGACTTCAAGGCATTTATACCTTCGACCACATTGGGCCANGAGCGGCGCTGGTTCCCCATTTGAATCACCTTTCCATATTTCTTTGCGGCCTGCACCAAAATTTCTCCCTCATTGGGGTTGTGGCTACATGGTTTTTCTACATACACATGTTTTCCTGCCTCCATGGCCAGGAGCGATGCCGGAGCGTGCCAATGATCGGGTGCGGCAATTACCATGGCGTCTACATCCNTACTTTCCAAGGACTTGCGGAAATCGGNATAAGTTTTCGGATCCCTTCCCTGCCTTTTTTTAACGGCGGACACACAATTCATTATAGCCCTACTATCCACATCACAGACATGGATTACCTCACTGTTCTTTTGGCTTGCAAAATTTTGCGCCAATGCCTTTCCCCTACTATTGACCCCCATCATAGAGACATTAATTCGGTCGTTGGCACCTAGAATTCGCGCATAGCTTTTAGCGCTAAATTGAGGTAGCATTCCTGCGGCCGCAATTAGGGCCGAACTGGCAGCCGTTTTTTTTATAAAACTTCTTCTCGAGTTTGAATTTGTTTCCATGCTATCCAAATATGATATTTTATTGTATTGTTTATCTCCTATTTACTTAAAAAGGGCTAGTACAGATTGGAAAATTCCAGCCCAAGTTTATTGATTTCCTCGTTGGAAACTTCCCCCGAACACACTAAGGTGCGAAACGCGAAACGAACAGAATCGCCTTTCTTTAAGCTCAGGTTCATTGATTCCTTGCCGTCTGAAAATACATGCTGCCCCAATGGGTTTACGGCAAAAAGGCCATAGCCTCGGGCATGCCAATAGGCTGGATAACCCGGATTCTTTTTATGGTCCAGAATCACCACGGCAACTTTTTCGTCTTTATATTTTCCAAAAAGTTTCATCCATTTGGCGCGGGTACCCCAAACATCCCCACCGGTAATTCCTTCACTGCTTAGATAATCTCCCGAAACCACATCATTATTAATTACTTTGATAGTTTCAGGATTTCCATGTGCATCCGTTAGCGTTAGTGGATCGTCCGATGGCAGTTCCAGTTCACGACTCACCCTAATGGCAAACATACCTTCCTTGGTATCCTTGAATAAAATATCCTCTTGGGCCGTCCATGTACTTATCCAATCAATGATCCTNACCTTGCCCCTATCCATAAAGTGAAGATCTATGTCTTCCGTAATTTGGGTCCGACCGCCAGCTTCCCACTTAGTTTTGACGCGAATGGTCCCTTTGCTATCATCGGCCTTGGTCCCAACCACCTCTTGATGCCTAATTACGCCACTAAATTCCTTCCTATCTTTCGGGGTAGCCTCTGAATGCCCCCAATAATCAATACCGTTTACATCTCCGTAATTCATCCACATTCCAATGTGGTGCGGATGATCTGCACGCTCTCCGGCTACGCTCTTCAAGGGATATTTTCGCGTAATTTCCGTACCTTCCGATGTCACTATGGGCCACAAACACGGCTTCATAATATTATCAGGGTAGATGTAGGAAGTAAATAATTCATCCCCAAAGTAGACATCCACTTTTTGTTCGGACACTTTATTTTCCACCCTAATAGCTGGTTTCTCCACTTCTTGCGCAGAATCTGCCTTGTTCTTATTGGACTTACTATTTCCACAAGAACCGAGCAACAACAGCAAAAGCGTGCAAACGGGCAACCCCAATTTAATTTCTTTTTTCATTCCTTAGGCTTATTGAAAATTAATATAATAATCTACGTTTTCCTTAATAATTATATCCAGAGGCACATACTGTACAGCGGCGGGCGATTTTTTATACACAAAAAAATCGAACAAAGTCTTGACCGCCGTTACCCCTTGAAAAACAGGTCTTTGAGAAATAATATAATCGATATTTCCATTCTTTAATTCAGCCACATTTCCAGGGACAGTATCAAACCCCACCACCTTTATGTCCAATTCNTGCAGGGCGTGGTACCTAGAAATTAGATGTGCCCTGGAATTACTTACAAACACTCCTTTGGTTCCTGGATTTTTAATATAGTATTTGGTAAGCTCCCTATTCACTTCTGCTTCCAGGGTAGTGGGTATGGTAATCGAATTTATTTTCCTGCTGTTTAATACCGTGTTGCTTTTAAAGAACTCCCTAAACCCTTTTTCCACAGTTCCTGTGTGGGCACTATTCTCCAGCCCCTTTACCAAGTTTACAACAAGAATATCCTCGGTGGAACCTAAAATTGAATTCAATAATTTTCCCGCTATATATCCACTACCCTTTAAATCGGGGCCAATATAACTTAGGTTTTTCTTATTGGGGATGTTGGCATCAATAAAGACATAAGGAATATTCCTTTCCTGGAGCTTATTCACAAACCACAAACTTTCCTTTTCAAAAAGTGGGGCCAAAATTACACCACTTGGATTTTTCCCAAGGATGGTCTCGGCATTTTTGACAAAACTGGATTCGTCGAACAAACTGTACTCATAGGAGCCCAGCTCCAATCCAAAATCCCTATAAACCTCCACACCCTGATCTACCCCTATTTTCGGCAAAGTCCAATAACTTTGGGAAGAAGTTGCTTCCGGAAACAGACTAAAAATTGTGAACTGCCTACCCAAAGCCAATGTTCTTGCGAGGAGATTGGGATTAAAATTCAATTTCTCAATGGCCTCTTCCACTTTTTTTCTTTTGGCCAAAGAGACCTTCCCCCTATTGTGCAATACCCTGTCAATGGTTCCAATGGAAACATTGGCATAGTCCGCCAGATCCTGTATAGTGGTCTTTTTATTTTTTACCATTGTAAATTGGCCCTTTCAAATACATGATATTTAATTATTTAAAAAAGTGTGTAGGCACACAAATATAAAAATTATAATGATATTCGCACTAAATTTTACAAAAATAACAGCAAATTACATAATAAATACACAAAAGTGTGTAAGCACACACCATAGGGGTTAGTCCTATTTGTTTTTAAATAACAAGGGCAAAATGTTGGGAAGTGACTACCTTATAGCGCCTTCCTAATGGCGATAAACAAAAAAATAAATATAGAGTAAACAATAAAAAAAGGTACAATGTAATCTGCCCACCCCAAAACAAGCAATACACTTATTATTAAGAGTTGAAACCCAAGCCCAAAGGTGGAAACGGCCGTCATTAGCCAATTGGGCAAACGCCTATCGTTCGCCGCCTCCGAATCGAGATTATAGATAACAAGATCAAAGCTTCCATAAAGTATTTTATACCACCAAAACAGAACGTCCACATTCCGTTGGCGCTCCCCAAGCATTGCTACCGGGGTCCCGGATTCAAAAATCCTACTAGTAACATCCCCCTGAAACCTATTCCGTAAAATTACATAGTAATAGTTATAAAGTGTTCCTTGAAGCTGAAGCCCTAAAAATGCCAGCAACGTTAAACCAAAATCGGCCGTGGTTATCCTCCAGAGCACCAGGAATATCAACATATTCAATACAATATCCGATACCGAATCAAAATATCGCCCGGTATAGGACGGTGTATCCTTTATCCGTGCCAACTCACCATCGGCAGCATCCAAAATAGATTTCAAAATAAGAAACAAGGCGGCATACCAATTATATCCATAATACATAAACGCAACAGCTATGACTCCTGAAATGAGGAACCCAAAAGTAACGTGGATTGGCGTAATTGGGGTTGTTTTAAGTGCGCTGGCAATACGCCTAGCTATCGGCCTCCCATAATCCGATAGGTCTAAAAACTTGTGGTCTTCCGGCAATTTAGACATTGTTCGCTTTTTTAATGGAGCATTTTTAATGACTTAGTTACCTAAATTTTAAAACAGCACACTATTTTGTTGTTATTTAAAGATACGATTAATTAAACAGGATCTTCCGACCACTATCCAAAATCCAAGGAGTGAACCTATTGCCTGCCCTGGAAAGGGAGTGACTCCCAATAAAATTAAAATATCCGGACCGCCATCAAAACCAGTTTACCCTTCCAGAATCCCCAATTGTAATATAATATCCTTTTCGGAAATGGGGTATGGAACCCCTTCAACAAGGCACTTATACACATCCTCAAACAAATTAAGATAGGATGCCTTAGCCGATTGAATTTTTTCGATTTGTTTTTCCCCTTCCCCACCAATTGTAGTGAGCACACCATATTTATCGGCCTCTTCCAGTCCAAATAAAGGATCGCTAGGACTCATCCCCGTCAACAACTGCTGCTCTTGAATATCGGTTCGGGACTTAACAAAGGTACCTTTGGTTCCATTAAGGACAAAGGCAGCCTGTGGCTGTACCACCAACATGCTCATTGTTATAAACACCTGCACTCCCTTGGGATACAACAAATGTATATGCGCATAGTCGTCCACCTGGGTTTTAGGCCTAAACTGCCCTGTGTGCTTACTCCATTCCAAGGGGTATCCAAAAAGTGCTATGGCGGCGTCCAACAAGTGAGGGCCAAGATCGTACATGAGACCACTACCGGGTACCGGGGTTTCTTTGGCGACCTTAGGGCCAATATGATGCCGGTACCGATCGTACCGCATATGTGCTTCTACCAACGATCCAAGTTTACCGGACTCCAACACCTTTTTAACGGATAGAAAATCACTATCATATCTCCTGTTCTGATAAGGCAGAATACGACGACCCACTTTTTTTGCTGCCGCAAAAAGTTCCTTAGCCTCTGAACTGCCAACACAAAATGGCTTTTCCACCAATACGTGCTTTTTAGCTTTGAGCGCTTTTAGGGCAAATTCAAAATGTGTATAATTGGGCGTATTTACCACCACCAGATCAATATCGTCATCTGCTATAAGCTGGTCAACGGTATCGTAACTAGTAATATTGGGATAACTTATGTGGGCCGATTTTTTACTTCTTTCAACAACTGCCGTCAACTCAAATCCCGGATGCCCGTACAAAAATGGGGCATGAAATAATGTGCCCGACATTCCGAATGAAAGAATACCTGTTTTTATTGTTTTTTTCGCCATAGTCAAGCTGCTTTCATTAAATCTTGTATATTTTTCCCCAACCGAAAGCGTCTTAACTACAGGNATCGCATACAGCTACCCCAAACTGGCCAGGCTTTTCTCCAAAGTTTCTATCTTGGCAAGAGCGTCCGCCTCCTTTTGCCGCTCCAAGGCAATTACCTGTTCAGGAGCGTTGTTCACAAAACGCTCGTTGGAAAGTTTCTTTCTTACCGAAACCAAAAAGCCCTGGGTATATTCCAATTCTTCCTCCAATTTTTTAATTTCCGCCCCAATATCAATGGCACCCACCATTGGAACAAAATATTCGTTGGATTTCACCCTAAACGTCAATGCTCCATCCACTGCGCTGTCTACATAATCAATAGTCGACAAATTGGTCAACTTGGCAATAACCACATCCCAATTTGGAGAAATATTCCCATCGTTCAATACCGACAACTGAAGTGCTTCTTTCATAGGAATGTTCTTTTCCTTGCGAATCGTTCGGACTCCTGCAATTACTTCCGAGGCAAAATTGAAGCCCTCGATCAGATCCTCATCAACCGCTTGTACCCTTGGCCATTTGGCAATCACCAAAGCCTCTTCAGGGGTTCGATCTGCAATATGTTGCCAAACTTCCTCCGTTAGGAAAGGCATAAATGGGTGCAATAATTTTAAATTTTCCTCGAAAATATGGATTACCGCGTCAAATGTAACCCTATCTATAGGCTGTTGGTAGGCAGGTTTTATAATCTCCAATAACCAAGAGCTATAATCGTCCCAAACCAATTTATAAATAGCCATTAATGCATCCGAGATACGGTACTTGCTAAAATGATCTTCTATTTCCGCAAGGGTTTTGTTGAATTTTGCGGTATACCATTCAATTCCCAACTTGGAAGCCTCTGGCTGTGGCAGGTCGGCCACCTCCCATCCTTTTACCAATCGGAATCCGTTCCAAATCTTATTGGCAAAGTTTTTTCCTTGTTGACATAAAGCCTCATCGAACATTAAATCATTCCCTGCTGCGGAACTCAACAACAAACCAACACGTACCCCGTCTGCGCCGTAGTCTTCTATTAATTGCAGGGCATCAGGTGAATTTCCAAGGGATTTGGACATTTTACGTCTTTGTTTATCCCGAACCAAACCGGTAAGATATACGTTTTCGAACGGTTTTTCCTGGCGGTATTCATAGCCTGAAATTATCATCCTGGCCACCCAAAAGAACAGAATATCCGGTCCGGTCACCAAATCATTGGTTGGGTAGTAATATTCTATTTCCTTATTATTGGGTTCCAAGATTCCGTTAAAAACACTTATTGGCCAGAGCCAAGAAGAGAACCAGGTGTCCAAGGCGTCTGCATCCTGTTTTAGGTCTTTCAATGATAACTTGGAATTTTTGGATTTTTTCTTGGCCAGTTCCAAGGCTGCTTCCTTGGTCTCCGCTACCACAAAATCGTCCTGACCATCCCCAAAGTAATAGGCCGGAATTTGTTGCCCCCACCATAATTGTCGGGAAATATTCCAATCCCGGATGTTTTCCATCCAATGTCGATAGGTATTTTCAAATTTCTTCGGAAACAACTTAATATCTTCATCCTCCAAAACCGCCTTTATGGCCGGTTTGGCCAATTGCTCCATACTTAAAAACCACTGATCGGACAATCTTGGCTCTATCACCGCCTTGGTTCTTTCCGAAGTACCAACTTTATTTATATGTTGCTCTGTCTTTACCAAAAATCCCTTTTCTTCCAATTCCTTGGAAATGGCCTTACGAACCTCAAAACGGTCCTTGCCCTCATAATGCAATCCAAAACTATTTAAACTTGCATCCTCGTTAAAAATATCAATGGTCTCCAGATGGTGTTTCTCCCCTAAGGCCTTGTCATTAATGTCGTGTGCCGGGGTCACTTTTAGGCAACCTGTCCCAAATTCAACATCTACATATTCATCCTCAATTATTGGGATTACCCTATTACATATAGGTACAATAGCATTTTTGCCCCTTAAATGGGCATAACGACCATCATTGGGGTTAATACATATTGCCGTATCCCCTAAAATGGTCTCAGGTCTGGTAGTGGCAATGGTTACGGTTTCATCAGAGCCTTCTATTTTATAAGCTAAATAATATAATAGACCCTGTCTTTCTTCATAAATAACCTCTTCATCGGACAAGGTGGTCTTTGCCTCGGGATCCCAATTCACCATTCGGTAGCCCCTATATATCAATCCTTTATTGAACAAATCCACAAAAACCCTGATAACAGATGCGGACATATTGTCATCCATGGTAAACTTGGTGCGTTCCCAATCACAGGAGCATCCCAATTTTTTTAATTGTTCCAAGATAACCCCACCATATTCATGGGTCCAATCCCAGGCATGCTTCAAAAATTCCTCTCGGGAAATATCCTTTTTATCTATTCCCTGTTCTTTCAATTTGGCAACCACCTTGGCCTCCGTGGCTATGGAAGCATGATCGGTTCCCGGCACCCAACAGGCATTTTTCCCCATTAAACGCGCCCTGCGTATCAAAACATCCTGTAGGGTATTGTTCAACATATGGCCCATATGCAATACTCCGGTAACATTGGGTGGCGGTATAACTATGGTATAAGGCTCCCTGTCATCGGGGATGGAATGAAAATACTTATGCTCGGTCCAATAGTCGTACCATTGGCTCTCTACCTTGTGAGGTTCATATTTTGAAGGAATTTCCATTATTTGGAACAGTTTTTGTTTACCCAATACGGGCGATTACTAAATGAGTACAAAATTAAGGTTAAACTTGAAGTAATTCTAAGGTTTTTGTCCATTTAGAAATACGAAACAAAAATAAGTAACGTTATTACATAACAAAAGAATTTTGGAGGTTGATTAAAAACATTTACTTTTGAAATTCAACAAAAACTAAAAATAATGAAAAAAATAGTACTAGTTCTATTTGTTGGTCTCTTAGGTTTTGGCCTAACCGCTCAAGAAAATGCAGCGAAAATTAATTTCAAAACGGAAACCGTTGATTATGGCGAAATCGCTAAAGGTAGTGATGGTGTGCGGGTATTTGAATTTACCAATACCGGTAATGCACCGCTAGTGATCAGCAAAGTAAGCTCTAGCTGCGGTTGTACCATTCCCAAAAAACCGGAAGGTCCAATTTTACCAGGTAAGACTGGCCAGATTCAAGTAAAATACGATACTAACAGGGTTGGACCGATCGCAAAGGCGATTACGGTAATTTCCAATGCTGACACCCCAACGAAGGTGTTGAAAATTAAAGGAAAGGTATTGCCGGCAGAAGGCAAATAATTTCCATTCATAAATNCATAAAGCTTGTTAAGTCCTTTGTAGGGATTTAACAAGCTTTTTTTTTAAGGGCCTTACAAAAAACAGTTGAACAAAACCCTCCCATTTGGCAGGATTTCCAGACACCTCTTATTTGAACATATCCTTAAGAACATAAGTGATTAACATGTCCTTTTGATAACGTTCTATAAGCAACCTAACCTTCTTCCCGTCCTTTTCATTGAGCATGTGCAGGATTTGTTGAAGTTTATAGCGGTGCACCTTTTTACCATTTACAGACAGTATTACATCCCCCTCCTGCAAACCGGCTTTATGCCCAGGGCTTCCAGCACGAATACCGGAAACTATAATTTCCGGGACCATGCTTAACCTGGTGAGGTTCTCGAAGAGTATCTGCACATTCCCAAACGATTTCCCACTCCCCTTCAACACCATTCCTTTGTTCTCGGCTATACTCTCGGAAATATAACGCATCCCGTTGTGCTGGATATCTATCCCACTCATATTAAAGTCGAATGGATGGTTAAAAAGAGCATTTTTACGCAGACTCAGGGTACGGTTACCGTAGTTGAATACCAATGTAAATCTTTTCAAGACCTCTCCGCCCAAGCTACCGTTCCTATTGCCCATAGAGGTGATGGAATTAAAATACTGCAGATCAGGAAATGCAGTTTTGGCCTCCCTCAATTGAAAGCCGCCCAAATTGATGCCATCTATCTTTGTCCTTTTCCCATAAATGCTTCCACTTAGCCCTTGCCCCAGAAAATCCTCATAGTTGTTCTTCGGAATCCCCAAACCTTTATCCAAATCCTCAAAAAGCCAAACCGCATCGGAACTACCCGAATCCACCAATAATTCCACAGCTATACTCCGTTTATTCTTCATTAGCACATGACCTTGGACATAGGCTTTATTTTGAACAATGCGCAAAGGAATTGTTCGGATCTTGGAGCTTTTTTTGGGCTTGTATAAACTAGGGGCATGAAGTTTTAAATATTTGGAAGAATAATTCACCTCAACAACAAAATCCCGAAAGAGGTCATAACCAATGATTCCATGGACCGGTAAACCCAACCTAGGGGAAAGATTCAATTCCGTGTCCATGACCACATAGAGCAATTGATCCTTATTGACAACATTCCCTATTTTAAAAACGTTGCCCCTAGAACTTAAAGCATCAATAGGCTCCCCATCCCCAAGGCCCTTGATGGCAATTTCGGACACATTGTTTATTTGGATGGAATCCTTATCCGACAAATTGAAAAGAATGGGCTTATTTACTCCGGAATCCAAAATAAATGAAAGTTCCGCACCATTGACCTCTATAGGGATAATAATGAGATTGTTGACCAATTCAAACTTTACCTTTTGAAACTTTTCCCCAAATGGCAATTCGAAATTTTGGGATAAGGTCAAAAAGGGAAAGCAGCAAATAAGGAAAAACATATGTCTTGGGAGAGCCATTTTATTTCCATTTAAAGTAACCTAACTCTCTAATTTACACACAAAACCCTAAACATCAGAATCATTTAACATATTAATATGGAATCAAAAAAGACTGTTTTATTGTTTTGTCCGTATTGATTTCTCATTTTTGCCTAAAATTAAAATCCATATGCCATCAATTTCAAGGAGAGGCGAAACAATGCCGGAATCTCCCATAAGAAAACTAGTTCCTTTTGCCGAAGCTGCCATAAAAAGGGGAGTCAAGATTATCCATTTAAATATTGGCCAGCCCGACATAAAAACACCTAAAGTTGCCTTGGATGCTGTTAAAAACAATACTTTGGAGGTCTTGGCCTATAGTAGAACGGAAGGTTCCGAATCCTACAGGAAAAAGATAGCCCAATATTACGCCAAGAACGACATTCATGTTGATGCGGGCAATATCATTGTCACCACAGGTGGTTCGGAAGCATTGTCCTTTGCCTTGGGAAGTATAGCCGATAATGAGGACGAAATTATTATCCCCGAACCCTTTTATGCCAATTACAACGGCTTTGCCAACGCAAACGGAATAAAGGTAGTACCTGTTGTTTCCAATATTGAAAATAATTTTGCACTGCCTCCCATTGATGAATTTGAAAAACTGATAACAGCCAAGACAAGGGCCATCCTTATTTGCAATCCAGGTAATCCAACCGGCTATTTATATACCAAGGAAGAAATTAAAAAACTTGCCTCAATAGTAAAAAAACACAACCTGTTCCTGGTAGCCGATGAGGTATACCGCGAATTTATCTATGACGGCAGGGAACATTATTCCATTCTTCAGGAAAAAGGCTTGGAAGAACATGCCATCATCATAGACTCGGTTTCCAAAAGATATAGTATGTGCGGGGCGCGAATTGGATATTTGGTCTCTAAAAATAAGGAGGTGATCCAGACCGCCCTAAAATTTGCACAGGCTCGTCTTTCCCCTCCTACCTATGCACAGATTGCAAGTGAAGCTGCCTTGGAAACCCCACAGTCCTATTTTGACGATGTAAAAAAGGAATACGAGGGGCGCAGAAACATACTGATCACAGAATTGAACAAACTTGATGGGGTGGTAGTGGCCCAGCCACAGGGTGCGTTTTACTGTATTGCCCAATTGCCAATAGACAATGCCGACACTTTTGCCCAATGGTTATTGGAGGATTTTCAATGGAATGGGGAAACCGTTATGGTAGCGCCTGCAGCAGGGTTCTACGCAACCAATGGCCTGGGAACAAACCAGATCAGAATTGCCTATGTACTGGAAAAGGACGATTTAATAAGGGCAGTTCACATACTAAAGGAGGCCTTAAATGTATATGCCCGTTAATGGAAATACAACAAGACATATCCCTTAAAAAGTACAATACTTTTGGAATAGATGCCAAGGCCAGATACTTTTGCGAAATAAATTCGATCGCCGAACTAAAAAAGGCCCTTTCACTTAAGGGATATCCCAATTTATTTGTTCTTGGGGGTGGTAGCAATATGCTCATCACAAAAGATTTGGAAAATCTGGTACTGCACATCAACTTAAAGGGAATTGAGCTAATAACCGAAAATGAGGACGAGGCTATAATAAAGGTAAGTGCGGGTGAGAATTGGCACAATATGGTATTGTGGACCTTGGACCATGGTTATGGCGGCTTGGAGAATTTATCCCTCATTCCAGGAAATACAGGTACCGCTCCAATTCAGAACATAGGTGCCTATGGTGTTGAACTTAAAGACACTTTTGTAGATTGTGAAACCATGGAAATTGCCACTGGGGAACTTGTTACCTTTACCAAAGACCAATGCCAGTTTGGCTATCGCGATTCCTATTTCAAAAGGGAAGGTCTTGGGAAGTACATAATCACTTCGGTGAGTTTTAAATTGACCAAACGCAACCATAAGCTAAATGTAGACTATGGGGCCATTGTTTCCCAATTACAGAATTGCGGCATTACCAATCCCGGCATTAAGGACGTCTCCGAGGCGGTAATTGCCATTAGAAAAAGTAAATTGCCGGACCCAAGGGAATTGGGCAACAGTGGAAGTTTCTTCAAAAACCCGGTTATAGATAGGCAACGATTTGATAAATTTACCAAGACATATCCAGATGCCCCCTTTTATAAGGTGTCTGAAAATGAATTCAAGATTCCTGCTGGTTGGTTAATAGAGCAGTGCGGTTTTAAAGGGAAGCGGTTTGGGGATGCCGGAGTGCATACAAACCAGGCATTGGTATTGGTCAATTACGGTAATGCCTCGGGTGCGGATATAATAGCATTGGCAGAAACCATTATAGCAACGGTAGAGCAAAGGTTCGGAATTGTGATCAGCCCGGAAGTCAATATCATAAAATAACCCCTGACATATAATGCCAGGGGCTATACCAAACCAAACTAACCAAAAATTAAATGCACAGTTACCAGCTGTCCATTTATCCAATTAAAACGCTAAGTATAACAATCAATTTTATAATTTAGCGTTTGTGTATATACGAGAAGAAACAAGGTCTTGGATGATTGCCAAACAATTTTTTTTTGAGAACACACTAATTCTATGAGCATATTACTGGAAAATCATATTGTTGAGCTACTTCAAGAGCGAAATGACAAAGCTATTTCCCTTCTCTATGAACACTACGGGGATACTTTATACGGTGTAGCCTACAAGGTAGTACGCGATGAGGAATTGGCCCAGGATGTTGTACAGGAAAGCTTTATCAAAATTTGGAAGAAATCGGATTCTTACGACCCTGCAAAGGCTAAATTGTTTACTTGGCTTTTTAGGATTACGCGTAATACGGCCATCGACAAATTAAGAAGTGCCAACAACAAATCCGACAAGGAAATCCAAATGGACGTTTCGGACGTATATAAATTAGGAAATGAAGGTATAATTCCCGAATTGATAGACGTTCAGGATAATTTGGATAAAATAGATTCAAAATATCAAATTGTATTGGACGCCTTGTTTTTCCAAGGAATGACCCAACAGGAAGCAAGCGAAGAATTGGACATACCACTAGGCACCATTAAATCTAGATTAAAGATAGGGCTTAGGGAATTAAAGAAGATATATGGTTCAACAATGGTCTTTGCCTGTTTACTAAGTTTGTTTATGAATTAAAGCACAACCTTGATGAATACCGGGACCTAAAAACTAAGCTGAAGTTACAGCATAGCCGACCAAATTGTGCAGCAAATAATAAAGCCATGAAAGAAAAGATTAAAATATTTTTAGAAACAGACCTACTGGAGAAATATCTATTGGGCACCACTTCCCAGGAGGAGGCATTACAGGTTGAAAGGTATATAGCCATGTATCCGGAAGTAAGGAATACCTACATTGAGCTTCAGGAAAATCTTGAAATCTTTGCCAAGTTACATGCCATTAAAACTCCGGAAGGCCTTAAGGATAGAATTCAAACTAGAATCAAAAAGGAAAATTCAGGACGATCAAAATTCTTTAGGTATGCCATTGCAGCCAGTTTTGCCGCTCTGATCTTTGCAGGAGCATCCTATTTCTTTTGGAACCAAAACCAGAATTTACAGGAGGAAAATGTTATTGTCAACAATAAGATTCAGAACCTGGAAGAGAATATGCGTTTACAGTTGGAGGATGTAAGGAATCAATTTATTGTCCTTAACAATCCCAAAACGAGGCGACTTACGGTGAAAGGCAATAATAAGGCCAAGGAACTTAAGGCCGTGGCCTATGTTAACCCTGTAAAAAAGCTCTCCTATATCAATGTAAGCAAATTACCTCACCTACCGGAAAACCAATGCTACCAAATGTGGGCAGAGGTCAACGGACAAATGCTTAATCTGGGCGTAATACAGGAGGCCAGCAACAGTGAAAAACTAATGGCCCTTCCCTATGGTGAAAATGCCGTTGGATATATCACCATTGAGCCAACAGGTGGGAATTCAAAGCCTACCATAGAGAATATCGTGGCCAATATCACCTATTGAATTAAGGTCTTAAAGTAATCCTAATCCTTCTTGGGAAGGTTATAAATTTCATATCTTTGCATTAAATTATGCAGGGATATGAAATTATTATTTTTAACAATAGGGCTACTAGCACTTGCTTTTGCGGGTATTGCGATAAAAATATGGTCTAAAAAGGATGGTAAATTTGCGGGAACATGTGCCAGCCAGAGTCCCTTTTTAAACAAGGATGGAGAAGCTTGTGGCTACTGTGGAAAACTCCCTACAGAGCAGGACTGCAGAAAGGATTCCGTTACACCATAGAAACCCGCCTATTATCACCATTTACATATTCTTATCTTGGACAAATCCGAAGAACCACTTCCACAACTCATTGAAAAGGCCAAATTAGGCAGCCAAATAGCCTTCAGTGCACTATTAAACAGCTTCTGGAACGATGTCTACGGATTTCAATTGATCAGGACCAGAAACGAGAACGATGCCGAGGACATTACCATCCAGACATTTTCAAAGGCCTTTGACAAGATACATACCTTTAAAGAGGACTACGAATTTAAGACGTGGCTGATCGCCATTTCAAAAAATTTGCACATCGACCTAATNCGCAAGAGNAAAAGAAATATCCTACAGGGCAATCAGGAAAGTAGTAGCGAAGCNATTAANAAGGTTTTGGATGATGCCCCTTCCCCCGAGGACAGTTTAATTACAGAACAAAATTTGGCCGCCTTATTGGAATACATAAAAAGGCTTAAACCGCATTACCAGGAAGTAATAAACCTAAGGTATTTTCAGGAACTGCCCTATGCCGAAATTGCCGTAAAGCTAGGCGAACCAGTGAATAATGTAAAAGTTAAATTACTAAGGGCAAAAAGGCTGCTGGCAGAAATTATAAATAACAACAGTTAATTCCGATAGTTCCACTCGTATTTAACCGAACCGCAGTTCAATTGAAGAAAGAACCGGCATACCAGGTTTTGGATGTTGGCCGATAGCTGCCCGAAACTAGTTGTTGGAGCTGGCAAAGGAAGTCTTTACTTCTGTACGAATACACCTTTCCTACTTTTGTGAATCAACCTTCAATTATCGGTCCCGTAGTTACCACCAGTATCCACACAACCTTCCTTAGCACTGAAAATCAAACCATTAAATTTAAGGGCCGCCAATTGATATTGTACCATTGGCATACTTTGCCGCCAATTGGTATTTTAACTATCTACCATTTCGTATATTTGTACAAAATTGTGGAATGAGTATCGAAACTATAGACAGTGTGATCCCGCCAAAAGGCAAACCCAAATGGTTACGGGTAAAACTTCCGACTGGCAAAAAATATACCCAGTTAAGGGGATTGGTGGACAAGTACAACCTTCACACCATTTGTACCTCGGGCAGTTGTCCAAATATGGGCGAATGTTGGGGGGAAGGTACCGCTACTTTTATGATTTTAGGCAATGTTTGCACCCGTTCCTGTGGATTTTGTGGTGTAAAAACGGGCCGACCGGAAGATGTAGATTGGGCTGAGCCGGAAAAAGTGGCCAGATCCATTAAAATAATGGATATTAAACATGCCGTTATTACTTCCGTGGATCGCGACGACCTAAAGGATATGGGATCTATAATATGGGCAGAGACCGTAAAGGCCATCCGAAGAATGAACCCCCAAACTACCCTGGAAACTTTAATTCCTGATTTTCAGGGCATCCATACCCATTTAGATCGAATCCTTGCTGTAGGACCTGAAGTTATATCGCACAATATGGAAACGGTAAAGCGACTAACACGGGAGGTCCGAATACAGGCAAAATATGAAAGAAGTCTTGGCGTACTTTCCTATTTAAAAGAGCACGGCGCCAACCGTACCAAGTCGGGAATAATGCTGGGACTTGGTGAAAGGGAAGAAGAGGTAATCCAAACCATGGAAGACCTAAGGGCGGCCAATGTAGATGTGGTTACTATTGGCCAATACCTACAGCCTTCCAAAAAACACTTGCCGGTAAAGGAGTTTATTTTACCGGACCAGTTCAAGAAATATGAAGAAATAGGCCTACAATTAGGTTTTAGGCATGTAGAAAGCGGGGCTTTGGTCCGTTCTTCCTACAAGGCACACAAACATATAAAGTAAGTACCGCTTACACCCCATATCTAGAATATCAATCCGTAATTATACGGATAAATTGGCTTGACCCTATTTATGAAACAAATTAATATTGGTATTAACGGCTTTGGTAGAATTGGCCGTACCCTATTTAGACTTCTAAGCGAACAACCCCACTTAAGGGTGGTGGCCATTAACGATTTGGCAGATGCACCTACTTTGGCCCATTTATTAAAATACGACAGCATCCACGGGGTATTTCAAAAAGAAGTATCCCACAGTGATAATTACATTATCGTAGAAAACAATAAGGTTGCCCTCTTAAACCACAAATCTCCCGAGGACATCCCTTGGTCCGAGCATCAAGTGGACATAGTTGTTGAGGCAACTGGAAAATTTAAGGAGAGGACCATTCTGGAACACCACTTAAAAAATGGGGCAAAAAAGGTTATTCTTAGTGTACCTCCAACCGAAGATGACATAAAGATGGTGGTATTCGGAATAAACCACGAAACCCTTGACCAAAGAGATGACATTATTTCCAATGCCTCCTGTACCACCAATAACGCAGCACCCATGATCAAGGTAATTCAAGATCTTTGCGGAATTGAGCAGGCATATATAACCACTATCCATTCCTACACCACAGATCAAAGTCTTCACGACCAACCGCATAAGGATTTAAGAAGGGCCAGGGCGGCCTCACAATCCATTGTTCCCACCACAACAGGGGCGGCCAAGGCCTTGACCAAAATATTCCCAGAACTATCCGATGTTATCGGAGGTTGCGGCATAAGGGTTCCCGTTCCCAATGGCTCTTTGACCGATATCACTTTTAATGTAAAAAGGCAGACCACTATAGAGGAAATAAATGATGCTTTCCTTAAAATATCGCAAAAAGAACTTAAAAACATTCTATATTACACAAAAGACCCCATAGTTTCTATTGATATAAACAATACTTACTTCTCTTGTACGTTTGATTCTCTGATGACATCTGTAATCGGCAAAATGGTTAAAATTATTGGATGGTATGATAATGAAACAGGGTACAGCAGTAGAATTGTAGATTTAATTAACTATATTATAAGTAAACGATACGTTTGAGACCAATATTCTTACATATAAAACTGAACAGAAAATTATGGCTCCTAACGGCTCTATTCTTTTTTTGCTTTGGCCATTCCTATACTCAGGAAAACAAGGCTTCAGGGAAGGACATAGAATTTTATTTTGACAAAGCGAGGGAAATGGGCAATAAGAATCAAATAGAACCCGCCCTTGAGGACTTGAATATTGCAATGGAGATTGCCTTCAAGAACAATGACCAAAAGGCTCTCATAGACACTTATCACAAATTCGCCATATTGTATTTACAACTGCAAAAGGACGATAGCGCGGAGTATTATGCGGACCGATCGAAATCCCTTTTAAAGGATATTTCCTATCCCTATGGAGAAGCTACCCATAAATATATAGATGCCATTATTGCCTATAGGGACGGTAAAAATTTCCTGGCAATTTCCATGCTGAACGAGGCCAAACAGATCAATAACGACAGGAATTTACTGAACAATATCCTTTTTGTAGAGGGAATTATTTTCCTAAACCTGGAAAAATACGAAAGTGCCACAAAAAATTTCAATGCCCTCGCCGTAAATACGGATATTTACGAAAAGGATTACCTAGCGGCCAAAGCCCACATTAAATTGGCCGAGATCTATAATAAAACAGAAGATTACGAGGAGAGCATTAAAAATGCGCAGAGTGCCTTAAAATTGGCCAAGGCGAACAATTTTTATCTGGAAGTACTTCAGGCCAATGAGCTGCTAACAGTGACCAATGAAAAACTTGGCTTTTTTGAATCGGCCCTATCCTACAACAGGAATCTAGTAAACCTCAAGGACTCTATATTTACCCTTGGAAAAATTTTGGCGGAAACCAAAACGGCCGACAACATCCAGACTAAATTCATGAAGGATGAAATCGGTCGGCAGGAGGCTAAGATAGAAGAACTTAACCAATCCAAAAACAGAACGGAAATAACGGCTATTTTAACCGCTGCCTTTCTTATAGTAATCTCCATATTGGCAATTTCCCTGTACCGCAACAATCAGATCAAATTAAAGACCAACGATCTACTACATACAAAAAATAACGAATTACAGGCCGCAAGGGATGCTGCGGTAATGGCTATGGAAGCCAAGACCAACTTCCTTTCCACGGTTAGCCACGAATTGCGAACGCCGCTTTATGCTGTTACCGGGCTAACACATTTATTACTTGAGGAAAACCCAAGTGAAAATCAAAAAGAACACCTAAAATCGTTGAAGTTTTCTGGTGATTACCTATTGAATTTCATCAATGACATTCTTCAGATCAACAAAATAGACGCAGATAAACTGGAAGCCCTGCAGATCGATTTCAATCTTAAAAAGATCCTCTCCGAAGTCATAAATTCCCTTCATCAAAGTGCCAAGGCCAACAAAACAAAAATTGAACTGGAATTTGACGAGAATATTCCATCCCACCTATTGGGAGATCCACTTAAACTTTCCCAAATCTTTATAAACCTTATAGGCAATGGTATAAAATTNACCAAAGGGGGACAGGTNACCGTTATAGCCAGGCTCGCTAAAAAAGTGGAAGAGAACCTGACCATTTATTTTGAAGTAAAGGATAATGGTATTGGTATTGACAAAGAAAGACAGCTTACCATTTTTGACAGCTTTGAACAGGGCTCTATCCAAATTAACAGGGAATATGGAGGTACCGGTCTGGGGTTGACCATTGTTAAAAGCCTATTGGGACTATTTGGCAGTAAAATTGGGCTTAAGAGTGAAAAAGGCAAAGGGAGTTCCTTTTTCTTTGAATTGGATCTTAAAAGTAAGGATGACCTTATTGATGATATCCCCTTCGAAATTACCGAGGTGGAATACGATTTTGCCGGACTCCATATATTGATTGTGGAGGATAACAAAATCAACCAGGTGATTACAAAGAAAATGCTGAACAAGAAGGAAATTACCTGTGATATTGCCAACAATGGCCTGGAGGCTGTGGCCATGGTCCGCAAAACCGATTACGACTGTATCCTAATGGATATCCATATGCCTGGTATCAGCGGGGAAGAAGCCACTATAGAAATAAGAAAATTCAATAGATTGGTGCCCATTATAGCTCTAACAGCGATTTCCTTGGATGACAGTCTGGAGAGTTTTTATGCCGCAGGATGTAATGACGTTGTTACCAAACCTTTTAAACCGGAGGTATTCTACGCCAAAATTGGAGAGAACATCTTTGATGTGAAAAAAAAAATTGAGGCCTAGGGGGCACTAAGGTTTTCATTCATTAAATGCAATAGTACCTCTTCGCCCCTATTCATAAATTTGTGACTTATCCCAATATAACATAGGTTTTTTATTTTGCCTTCCAGCCTCACATAATCCTTTTCGGTGGTTAGTACCATTTCCTTTGTATTGAACAAAGCAATTTCCTTCTTTGTAAAAAAATGGTGGTCAGGGTATGCCAAATGCTCAAAATCAATCCCTTGAACGTTTAGGAAGCTTTCCAACTGCTTTGGATTGGCTATTCCTGTCACCAAGGTCAATTTTTTACCTTTAAGTTCGTCCAAGCCCATCTCCCCCAAACTACCTTTTAAAGTAGTTTCATACTCCAAGAAGCTAAAGACCACTTTCTGTCCTGGCCCGGGATTCAATTTTTTTCGGATTGCCCCTTGCTCCTCCATACTCAAATTAGATGGGCACTTGGTAACTACAATTATATTGGCCCGCTTTGCTTCCCTTTTGCTATCCCTCAAATTCCCACTAGGCAAATACCAATCATCCACATATAAATTGGAATAGGAGGTTAATAGCACATAGTGGTCACATCTTACTTTTCTATGCTGAAAGGCATCATCCAACAAGATAATATCGGGTGCCACCGTTTGCTCCAAATTGGCAATACCACGTTGCCTGTCCGCATCCACAGCAACAGTGGCCTTGGGAAATTTTTTGTGGATCTGAAAGGGTTCGTCCCCTAAATCGGCAACACCTACCCCAGGTTTCGCCAACAAATAACCTTTGGATTTCCGGCCATAACCCCTACTTAATACCGCTATTCTTTCTTGCTCCTTAACATTGGCCACAAAAAATTCTATCATTGGGGTTTTGCCGGTTCCCCCTACACTCAGATTCCCCACACATATAGTATTGGTTTTAAAGGTTTTGGAAGGAAAGACCCCCAAGTCGTACAGATAATTGCGCAGATATACCACCAGGGCATATATCAGTGAAATGGGAAAACCTAATTTTCTTAGTAGCTGCATTAGAACGAAAATATAATATTTTATCTTTGGAAGACCATAAATTTTAAAAATGATCATAAAACAAGTTATAGATACCCTGGAGGAATTGGCGCCACTGAATTATGCCGAAGATTTTGACAATGTGGGACTTTTGGTGGGGAATGCAAATAATAAGCTAAGCGGTATCCTGGTAACATTGGACACCTTGGAAAATGTAGTAGAGGAAGCTATAGCCAAAAAATGTAATCTAATTGTTAGTTTCCATCCCATTATTTTTGGGGGCTTAAAGAAAATAACCGGCTCCAATTATGTTCAAAGGGTCGTAATAAAGGCCATTAAACACGATATAGCCATATACAGTATGCATACGGCCCTTGACAATAGCCATAAAGGGGTCAATGCCAAAATATGTGAGGTCTTGGGACTGCAAAATACAAACGTTCTAATCCCACAGGCGGGCACTATTAAAAAATTGACCACCTATGTCCCCCAAGAAAATGCCAACGCCCTTAAAACCGCTCTGTTCCATGCCGGAGCAGGCCATATTGGCAATTACAGCAACTGCAGTTTTACCGTGGACGGAACCGGGAGCTACCAAGCCAATGCCGGGGCCAATCCATATTTAGGTAAAATTGGGGAGACCCATTATGAGAAAGAATCCCAGATAAGCATTACCTATAGTAAGTCCCATGAAGCAAAAATTTTAAAGGCCCTTTTTAGCAACCACCCCTACGAGGAGGTTGCCTATGAGATACAAACTTTGGAAAATAAAAACCAAAATATTGGGATGGGTATGGTAGGAAATCTGGAAAAATCAATGGACGAGCCCGGATTTTTCGAATTTTTGAAGAAAAAAATGAATGTTTCCTGCATAAGACACTCAGATTTTCTAGAAAAAAAAATAGAGAAAGTTGCCGTTTTGGGAGGAAGTGGCTCCTTTGCCATATCGGCGGCAATAGCGGCCAATGCTGATGTTTTTATAACATCGGACTTAAAATACCATCAATTCTATGAAGCGGAAGGCAAAATACTTTTGGCAGATATTGGGCACTATGAAACCGAGCAGTTTACAAAAAATCTCTTAGTTGATTATCTTACGAAAAAAATTCCTAATTTTGCAGTCTCTTTATCGGAGAGCAAAACAAATCCCATCAAGTATTTTTAAATATGGCAACAAAGACAGAAACAACAGTAGAAGAAAAGTTAAGAGCTCTATATGATTTGCAATTAATTGATTCTAGAGTTGATGAGATAAGAAATGTTAGAGGAGAACTTCCTCTAGAAGTAGAAGATTTGGAAGACGAGGTACTAGGCCTTAAAACAAGAATGGATAAGCTTAAAACCGATGTTGAAACTATTAACTACGAGATAGGCGCCAAAAAAAATCTTATTGATGAAGCCAAAGTCTTGATCAAAAAATATGCGGAACAACAAAAAAACGTCCGCAACAGTAGGGAATTTAATTCTTTGACCAAAGAGGTAGAATTCCAGGAACTTGAAATTCAGTTGGCCGATAAGAATATTAAAGAATTTAAAGCCCAAATAGAGCAGAAAAAAGAGGTTATTGCCGCAACCAA
>JGI24723J26617_10000437_pt1 | contig 41551 bp, 35 predicted proteins | sample Cruoilmetagenom6_FD_26617 | JGI IMG/M metagenome (IMG submission 26617) | reverse complement strand
TCAAGCGCGATTGTCGCCATGCGGCCAAGGATCTTATACGACGTGCGACCGAGCGACCGAATGATACGAGCCGCGTCGTCGAGCGCCGATACTACCTGACGTTCACCCGGACCGTCGTAAGCGTCCGGCAGCACATTGACGAGCGGTGTATTTTCGATGAATGGGTCAGGCACACTGCCCAGCGCGCCGCGGATGCGCCGTTGCAGGTCCTTAATACTCGTGCTTTCTGCCTCGACCTGGCGCGTGTATTTCGCGTCGTCGGGCAAGGCGTCAAGAACCTGTAGTAGCAAATCGATTCGTTCGCCACATTCCTGCAGTCGCGCGTTGTCGTCTTCGACTGACGCGATTGCAGTGTAAGCGCGCCGAAGTCGTTCTACGTCCGCCGGTTTGGCTCGGGCCCGACGCACCGCAAGCTCGAGGCCGATGCTGAGGCGTTGCCCCTGTAGCTCGATACACCGGCGGAAGCCGGCGCGCGCCTCGTTCTCCGACGTCTTGTATTCGGCGAGTTTCGCCGTGATCTCGGGCACGACATCTGTTGTGAGTGGCAACCGGTACGCGTTGAGATCAATGTCAAAGCCGGCGCGTCGCCAGAACAGGGCCTGTCGATAATAGGCCTGGTACTCGATGTCCTCGTCCATGCGCTTGCGCAGCAGCAGGAAGTCGTTCTTGCGTTGTCTGAGGTCTTCCGTGGCTTGCTCGAGGGCGGCACGGAGTTTTTCATCGTCCAGCCTGGCGAGCGGGGCGCTCATGAGCAGGGGCAAGTGCTGGGGGCCGCCGTCGAGGTCGCCGAAGTAAAGTCGAATCGACTCCTCGGCACTGCCCAGCAAGTCAGTCTCGGACGTGAACTCCTCGATAGGAGTAAGGTCGTTCGGCGCGACATTCACACCAAATGACCGATACCACTGCAGCGTCACAAGCCTGCCCAGCCGGTCTGGCTCACGCAGCAGTTTTTCGGCCGGTCCGGTGTGCACAAACCGTGCGGGCATGTTGGCCTCGACCGCCTTGCGGATGCGCTCCTTGTCGGATGGATGCGAGTCGAAAACGCTGGGGTTAACCTCCTCGATCTGGGCGAGAATGTCCTGCCGTTCCTTATCTGAAAATGCGGCAACCTTCATGGCGGCCAGCCTGGGCAGATTGTCCACTTTCTTGTCGCTGTCAAACGCCATGGACAGATCGTTGACGGCGATCTGGTGCCCGGTACCGAGAAACCGCATCATCGTCGCGGTTTTCTCATACGCGGCGCTTCCGACAAGCCCGATCTCGTAGCGATCGGCGTCGTATTCCATCTGGCGTGATAAGGAAAAACTGAAGACCGACGCCAGCGTGGACAACAGGTGCAGTATCAGCCGAACGGCGATACTGCCGAGTTGGGCGAGAATCGCGGCGAGGCTCAATACCAGGTTCTCGGATTCACCCCATTCGTCGACAAACCGATCCCAGCGGTCCCGCTCGTGGGCCTGGCGGAAGAACCAGTAATTAACCTGATGCACCAGGGCAGACGAACGCATGCCAACACGCTGTGTGAAGTGGCCAAATTCGTGTGCCAGGACCCCGGTTAGTGATTGCATGTCGAGTCCATAGAGCAAAGGCATGCCGATAGTCAGAGTCAGGCCTTTCGAGAAGGCTCCGCGCGTTAGCCGTGCGGAGGCGTTCGCGTCGGAATCCAGCAGAATTTCATCGGGCATCGGTGCACCGACAGCGTCAGTAACACGGTCGACGAGGTCGAACAGAAGCGGCTCGCGCGCCGGATCCAGACGCACCGGTTGTGGACCACCGTCAATTCGTGCGATGAGGGGTCGCAGCAGAAAAACCGTTAGCAGCAACATACCGAGCACGCTGGCAGCCACGCCGACAAGCCGCAGGAAGCTGGGCCTGTCGCCAATCCACGAGAGGCCTTCTACCGCTATCCACAAAGTGCCGGCACCGCTTAGCAGCGTGATGCCGAGGTAAACGAGCGGCAACAGCAGCATCAGGGCGGTAACCGGGATCAGCCTGGAGAGGTAGTTGCCGGAGCCGGGCGGAATTTCCATGGTGTCCTTGAACGCATCGGCGATCTCCGCTTGCGAATAGACATTCGTTGCCGCCTTTCTGGTCCGGCGCGGTGTGGACCGGTCGGGCATTACCCCGATCTCGGACTCTTTGGGCGCCTCGTCCCGTGACTCGGCCCGCGCCTCCGCCTCAGGTGGCGCTGCGGGTTTCGCGGGTTCGTCGGCAAGTGACAGCTCGACCGTCTCTGATGCGGTTGGCACGAGCTGCACGATGATGCCGAGTTTCTCGAAGACCCGTTGTTTGCGCTGCGCATCTTCCCGGCTGAGGTTGCGATTGACGGTTACCGGGCCGCCCGAGAATATTGCTTGCGCCGTTGCCGCGCCAAAGCGCTGTTCAAAGTCGGCCTCGACGTCCGCCGCGTTGCGGCCTGGCACGAGGCGCCCGTTAAACACAAGACGGAAAGTCTTATCGCCCAATGTCAGGTCAACTCCAGGTAGCGATTCCGATTGCACCGTACCAGGCAAAATAAGCAGCGACGATCAGGTGCAGGAACGAGCTGCTCGTCGAGTACCAGTAGTTCACCCGATTCATGGTTTCGTTTCGATCTCGTATTGCGACGTAGGCGCCGGTGAGCGCAAATGCCGCGAACAGCAGTGTTGCCAGCATGATCGCTACGGAGATTGCCGTTGGCTTGCCGAGCAAGTCGAACGGGTCACTCAGGCCGCGCGTAAACAGCACCGTGAACGCGATGATGGTCAAGCCGGCGAATAACGGCCAAACGCGAATCCAGATAGCAGGACCCGGCGTGATTTTTCCGCGCCAGCGGCGCACGCCCCAAACGAGTAAGTACAGAAGCGAGGTCACGATAGCCAGGCCCCACAAGATTGCAATCGCGAGCTGTCCGTAGATCAGGATGGCAGGCGCGGGTTTCAGGACCAGTGTCCCCGCATGAACCACGCGTCCGGCCAGTGGGTCCTCAACTCGTGACAGGGAAACGGCGCCGGTCTCCGCATGGCGATACAAGTCCGCGGATGCTGCGAGATACTCGACGGGTTCGCCGCCAAGCAATGGTCTGCGAACAAGTTTGTCATCGACAAACTCCAGCACTTGCACATTGAATACGCGCTCAATGAAATAAGCGGTTTGCTGACGTGAATTGATCGGGTAATAGAGCCCTTCGATCGAATGATGTTCCGGGCCGACAACCGTCGTGACGGCCATGGTTTCTGCACTGAGCCCACGAGTTTCGTAGTCGCGCACAAGATCGGAAATCTCGCGATACGCGGTGCCGTTCCCGGAGTTGATCATGATGGCATGGCCAACGCGTGCCTCAGGCAAATAGGAAAATTCGGTCAGCCCGCCGTTTACGCCTCCGTTGTGCTCCCGGTAAATCCACTCATCATGGCCCGACGAATAGTTGTGTAATCCGTAACCTGCTACCTGGCCGGCCGCGGCGGCGGGCGTCGAGGTCGGCGTCTCCATACGCGTGAGCGACTCTGGTGATACGAGCTGCGTGCCATCGACAGCGCCGCGGTTGACGAAAAAGCTCGCCAAACTGGCCATATCACCCGCTGTTGCATTAATTGAACCCGACGGCCGCATGATGATATGCCAGTAGTGCTGCGGTTCTCCCTGGTCATACAGCGTTACGCCGTGCTCCTTAACATCATCCGACAAGCGATACGTTGCGGTACTCATGCCGATCGGGACGAAGAAGTTCTCCGTCACATAGCTCTCGAACTCCTGGCCGGTTACTTTCTGGACGATGTAAGCGGCGACCGGGGGTCCCGCATTGCAATACGACATTCTTGAGCCGGGCTTCCAGCGCGACGCACGCGAATGCGGATGAAAATCGAGGCCCTCTTTCAGGGTGGCCGGCGCCGGATCGTTGTGCGCGTATTCGGGCAGGTGAATGTCGTCCCAGCCTGTGGTGTGTTCAAGCAGGTGTACGACCCGAACCGGGTCAGTTTCTTCCCAGGGGTTGTCGAATTCGATTTCCGGTGCGAGATCCGCGACCTTGTCATTGAGAGACAGCCTGCCCTCTTCCACCAGCTTCAGGACAGACAGCGCAACGAACATCTTTGAGGTGGAACCGATGCGAAACATCGAGTTCCCGTCCGCGTCGATGTCATTTTCGATATCTGACTTGCCAATGGCGCCGACCCAGACAGGGCCGTTTTCGTCGACCATGGCAATGCCCACGGCCGGGACCTCGTGCTCTTCCATGAGGTCGAGAATGCCGCTCTTCAGATCCTCGAGCGTGGCAGGCGGCGCTACATCTTCGTCGGCCCCGAGCGAACCGCCAAGGAGCAGCAAAGAAAGTCCCAGAACCTCACAGAGTCTCTTTGTCATATCAAACCGCCGGGTTGAAGGTGTAATGCAGAACGATACCAATGAAGATCACCATGCCGATCAGGTGATTCTTGAGGAAGGCCTGAAAGCAACCGGCAGGCTGCCGGTCGCGAGCGAGCCAGATGTGCCAGGCCATCATCGCCGCCGCAATGGCAACGGACAGGTAATACCAGAAACCAAGTTCTGCCCGGAAGCCGACAAACAACAGCCCCAGCAGCATGACGAGCTGCAGCCCCGCAATGACGAAGAGGTCCACCTCGCCGAACAACACGGCCGTCGATTTGACGCCAATCTTGCGGTCGTCCTCGCGGTCGACCATCGCGTAGAAAGTGTCGTAAATGACGGCCCAAACCACGGCGATGCCAAATACGAGCCATGCAAGCTCCGGTGTTTCGCCTGTCTGTGCGGCAAAGGCCATGGGCACGGCCCAGCCGAATGCGGCACCGAGAACAAACTGCGGAATCGACATGTAGCGCTTGATGAACGGGTAGACGATCGTGAGGGCTGCGCCGACAACGGCGAGAATCTGCGCCTGCTCGTTGAGCATCGTCGCCAGGCCGATTGCGATCAGGCCAAGTGCTGCGAACAGCGTCAATGCCTCCAGCGGCGCAACGGCCCCGGTTGCCAGCGGGCGGGCGCGCGTGCGTTCGACGTAGGGGTCGATTTTTCGGTCGGCGAAGTCGTTCAGGACACAGCCGGCGGAGCGCATGATGAACACGCCGATCACGAATACGATGAACAAGCCCTGGTCCGGCGAGCCCTCGCCGGCCAGCCAAAGTGCCCACAGTGTGGGCCACAGAAGCAGCCAGGTGCCGATGGGCTTGTCGATGCGCATCAGCTTGCCGTAGTTACGGAGCTGGCTGGCGATCTCGGGCGCGAAGTCGGCAAAGGCGAAAGTCTTCATGCGCCGAATTCTACTTCAGTCGCCAGCAAGCTGCCTCCTACACCTTGCCGTAGCGTCCGGCATCGCCGAGCCAACGGCGAACGATGGCCGCGGCCTGGTCCGGGGACGACGTGCGAATGGCCTCGGCCGTAACCTGTACCTGTGGCATCAGCTCAGCATCACGCACGAGGTTCGCGACGCGGTAATCCGGCAACCCGGTCTGGCGTGTGCCGAGCAGCTCTCCCGGCCCCCTGAGTTCAAGGTCGCGCTGCGCCACGACGAAACCGTCGTTGGTGTCGCGCAGCACGGCGAGTCGCTCCTTTGCAACGCGACCGAGCGGCGGTTTGTATAGCAGCACGCAGTGACTTTGCGCTGCGCCCCGTCCGACCCGGCCACGCAACTGGTGAAGCTGCGAGAGACCCATGCGCTCCGCATTTTCAATGATCATCAGGCTCGCATTCGGGACATCGACGCCAACCTCGATCACGGTTGTCGCGACCAACACCTGTATCAGGCCTTCCTTGAAGGCCTGCATGCCACGCTCTTTCTCGGCTGGCCGCATGCGCCCGTGCACCAGCCCGACGCGCAGGTCTGGCAAGGCCTCGGTCAGCATCCGGTAACTCGCCTCGGCCGCCTGGTAGTCGAGCACCTCCGATTCTTCGATCAGCGGGCAGACCCAGTAGGCCTGCTGGCCGGACGCGCACGCGGCACGCACTCGCTCGACGATTTCCGCCCTGCGCGAATCGGGGAGCGCGATGGTCGAAACCGGCTGCCGGCCGGGTGGCAGCTCGTCGATTACCGATGTATCAAGATCCGCATACGCGGCCATCGCCAGCGTCCGCGGAATGGGTGTCGCGGTCATGACGAGCTGGTGCGGGTGCCCTTCTGTTCCCACGCCCTTGTCCCGGAGCGCCATACGTTGGTGCACGCCAAAGCGATGCTGTTCGTCGATAACGACCAGCGCGAGCCGCTCAAACGCGACCCCCTCCTGGAACAATGCATGAGTTCCGACGACAAGTTGTGCGCGCCCATCCGCGATCGACTCCAGCGCATCACGCCGGGCCGCCACTTTTTGACTCCCACTCAACCAGGCTGGCTCTATCCCAAGCGGCCCGAACCAGTCGGAGAAGTTTCGCCAGTGTTGTTCAGCCAGGATTTCTGTTGGCGCCATGATCGCCGCCTGCACACCACATGAGATGGCTTTCAGGCAGGCAATCGCCGCAACCACGGTCTTACCGGAGCCAACGTCGCCCTGGATCAGGCGCATCATCGGGTGCGGTTGCGACAGGTCGCCGAGAATCTCGTCGACAACGCGTTGCTGCGCGGCCGTCAAGGTGAATGGCAGGTCCCCGACAAAGCCGCTAACCCGTTCGCTTCCGTCGGTAAGGGCGATTGCATCGTCAGTTTCCGCGAGTGCACGCAGGCTCCGCAAGCTCAGGTAATGGGCAAGCAGCTCCTCGAAGGCGAGGCGTTGCTGGCACGGGTGCTTGCCAGCCTGCATTTGCCCTATGTCGGCATCCGGTGGCGGGCGGTGCAGGTATCGTATTGCGTCCGCCAGCGAGGGCATGCCGAGTTTTCCGGTCACTGACTCCGGCAGTAACTCGACAGGCGGCTCGTCGTGCATGGCACGCAGCGCCTGGTCGGTCAGGTTACGCAGCCTGCCCTGCTGCACGCCCTCTGTTGCCGGGTAGACAGGCGTCAGCGAATCGCTAGTCGCCGTGCCCTGATTCTCGCGGAGGACGCGGTACTCGGGGTGAATCATCTCGAAGCCGGCGGAACCCCGGCGCACCTCACCAAAGCAGGTCACGTGCACGCCGGTCTGGAACTGTGCCTGCTGCTGGCGAGAGAAATGAAAGAAGCGAAGCGTGAGTTGACCGCTGCCATCGGTGACGCGTACGAGCAGGTTGCGGCGTCCACGGTAGGCCGTTTCAGCTAGCAGTACCTCGCCGCTAACAAGACAGCGTGCGCCGGCGATCAACGCACCGATCTTCACGAGTTGCGTACGATCCTCGTAGCGCAGAGGCAGCAGGAACAGCAGGTCTTCGACATGGTGTAGCCCGAGCTTCTCGAGCTTACCCGCGAGCGCCGGCCCGACGCCTTTGAGAACGGTTAAGGGGTTAATCAAAAGCCCCTCGCGTCAAATAGCGAGGATCGCGTCGGCCTCGATGTCGACGTCTTTCGGCAGCGCCGAGACCTGGACGGCGGCGCGCGCCGGATACGGCTCATCGCAGTACTCGGCCATGACTTCGTTCACGGTCGCAAAGTTGCCAAGGTCAGTCAGGAAGATAGTCAGTTTCACAGCATCATTCAGGCTGCCGCCTGCCTCTTGTGCAACGGCCTTTAGATTTTCAAACACCTGTCGGGCGCGCGCCGCGAAGTCGCCCTCGACGACATCCATCGTCTCGGGAACGAGCGGGACCTGCCCGGACAGGAAGACGAACTGGCCCACTTTGATGGCTTGCGAATAAGTACCGAGGGCCGCTGGGGCACTATTTGTGTGAATAGCTTGTCGGGTCATTGAATTAGTCCGGAAAAAAGTGAAGGTGTCAGGCGCACTCGCGAGAAACACGAATGACGTTTGGCATTTTGCGCACATTGCGCATGATCTGGGCCAGGTGAATTCGGTCTTTTACCTGTAGGAGGAATGTCAGGACGGAACAGTCCTCGTGACGACTGATGACTTCGACCTGCTCGATATTCGATCCGCTATCGGCAATGGTTGCCGCCACTTCGGCGAGCACGCCCGTACGGTTGCGTGTCTCGCACTGGATCTGGCAATGGAACTCAAGGTCGATGTCCTTCTCCCACGACACGGCAATCCACTTCTCAGGTTGCTTGCGGAAATTCGAGAGGTTGCCACAGTTGTTGCGGTGTATAACGACGCCGCGCCCGGCAGTCAGATAGCCCATTACATCGTCGCCTGGTAGTGGGTAACAGCACTTGGCGTAGCTGATGACCATGCCCTCGGTGCCAGCAATGACAAGGCTGGCCACGTCCTCAACTGTTTCACCTTCTTCGTCGGCGCCCAGCAGGTAGCGGGCGGTCAATGGCGCGAGGCGTTCGCCGAGGCCAAGCTGCTCGAACAACTCGTCGGTATTCTCGAGAGCGAGCTCTTCAATCGCGTCGGCCATGCGAACCTTGCCGACCTTGCGCAGTGACGAGTTGAGGTCCTTGAGGGACTTGTCGAGCAGCCGTTTGCCAAGATCCACCGACTCAACCGAACGCAGGTTCTTCATGTGATTACGAATCGCAGTACGGGCTTTCGCGGATCGGACAAACGTGAGCCAGTTGGGATTCGGCTTGGCGCCGCGTGATGTTATGACCTCGACCGTCTGGCCGTTTTGCAGCGGCGTGCGCAGGGGCACGAGGCCACGATTGATCTTGGCCGCAACGGCGCGGTTGCCGATGTCGGTATGAACTGCGTATGCGAAGTCGACCGTCGTTGCGCCTTTGGGCAACGGCATGATGTCACCTTTGGGCGTGAACACGTAGATCTTGTCCGGGAACAGGTCGACCTTGACGCTCTCGAGAAACTCTTCCGACGTTCCGGACTGTTGCAGCTCGGCGAGGTTGGCGAGCCATTCGCGGGCGCGACGTTGTGGCGTTGCGTCTGCCTTTTCGTCCGCCTTGTAGATCCAGTGTGACGCCACGCCGGACTCGGCAACGCGATCCATGTCACGTGTACGAATCTGCACCTCGAGCGGCAGGCCTTTTGGACCGAACAATGTCGTGTGCAAGGACTGGTATCCATTGATACGCGGGATGGCGATGTAGTCCTTGAAGCGACCGGGCATCGGTTTGTATAGCTGGTGCACCAGGCCCAGCGTCTGGTAGCACGTGCTTACATCGTCAACGATGATACGAAAACCGTATACGTCGACGACATCGGACAGCACGCGTTTTTTCTCCGCCATCTTTTTGTAAATGCTATAGAGGTGTTTCTCGCGGCCGATGACCTGGCCGGTAATGTGGTCCTCGGCCATTGCCTTTCCGAACTGGTCGGAGATGCGGCGCACAATCTGTTTCTGGCTGCCCTTACTTTTCTTTAATGCCCCCTCGAGTACTCGGTAGCGATACGGGTGCAGGTGCTTGAATCCGAGATCTTCAAGTTGAATCTTCAGGCGATTGATGCCGAGGCGGTTGGCGATCGGCGCATAGATATCGAGCGTTTCGCGGGCAATGCGCTTTTTCTTCTTCGCAGGCATCGCGCCGAGTGTCTGCATGTTATGCAGGCGGTCCGAGAGTTTGACGAGGATGACGCGAATGTCTTCGATCATCGCAAGCATCATCTTGCGAAAACTCTCAGCCTGCGCCTCCGCGCGGCTGCGAAACTGGATCTGGTCGAGTTTGCTGACGCCGTCCACAATCAGCGCGACCTCTTCACCGAACCTGCTCTCGATCTCCTCGAGTGTCGCGGATGTGTCTTCTACAACGTCATGGAGAATAGCCGCACAGATTGCCTCGGAATCGAGATGCATCTCGCCGAGCTCCTGCGCGACCGCAACAGGATGGGTAATGTACGGCTCGCCCGACTTGCGGGTCTGCCCGTCGTGGGAAGTGGCGCCAAACTCGTAGGCGGCGAGGATTTTCTTAACCTGGTCGTCAGGCAGGTAGGTTTCGAGCGTTTCGACGAGGCGCCGCACACCGTGATCCCGGCGCGATGCGCCCGGGAGTCTGGACAAAAAGGTGGCAGCGTAATCCATGCCCCCATCTTAACGGCGTTACGCCTGCTGGGGTACGGGGTTTTTAGTCGCCGATCGAGATACCACGAACCGGGAGGATCTCGTCGGTCGCTTCGGGCTGTAGAAGCTCCTCGGCTGCCGGCTGCTCGATCTCTTCGAGGATCGACGAAGTCACCAGGCCATCCGCGATTTCGCGCAGCGCGATCACAGTCGGCTTGTCGTTCTCGAGCTCAACCATCGGATCAGCACCGTGAGCGATGCGGCGTGCGCGCTTCGCGGCGACAAGCACCATCTCAAAAATGTTCTCGACGTTTTCGAGGCAGTCCTCGACAGTGATACGGGCCATGGGTATTTCCTTGGTGCAAGACTCAAATTAAGGGGGGCGAGTGTAGGCGAGTCACCGGGGCGAACGGCAGCCTATATAGCCAAACGTTATAAAGGGCTAGGCGACAATTCGCTCAACGGCGCGCCTTAGTGCCTCATTCGCCGTCGATGATGCGTCACCCCGGCCGCCCAAAACGTCCTCCAGGTCCGAGATCGCCTGGTTCAGATCGTCATTGATAATGACGTGGTCGAACTCCCCCCAGTGCGACATATCGGACAGCGCGTCGCGCAGCCGCCGCTCGATAACCTCGGGTGCGTCGGTGCGGCGGTCACGCAGCCGCCTTTCGAGCTCCTCGACGGAGGGCGGGAGAATAAAGATGGTCACGCATTCAGGCATCGACTCGCGCACCTGGCGTGCGCCCTGCCAGTCGATTTCCAGCACGACGCTGCGATTGTCCGCCAGGTGTTCCTCGACCTGGCTGCGACTCGTTGCGTAGTAGTTATCAAATACTTCGGCGTACTCGAGCATCTCGCCCCTGTTGCGCAGATGCATGAACTCGTTCTTGGTCACGAACAGGTAGTCGACGCCATCGGCCTCGTTCCGGCGCGGTTTGCGCGTCGTATACGAAATGGAGAAACGGAGCTCCGGGTGTTTGGTGACCACGGCATGCACGAGCGTCGTCTTGCCGGCGCCCGATGGCGCCGCAAACACAAACAGTTTTCCTTTTTTTTCCGGCACGCGTATCTACTCGATATTCTGGATTTGTTCGCGCATCTGCTCGATCAGGACTTTCAGATCGACGGCGGCTTTGGTGGTTTCCGTATCAGCGGACTTCGAGCCTAGCGTATTCGCCTCGCGGTTTAGTTCCTGCATGAGGAAGTCAAGGCGCCGGCCAACAGGTTTCCGTTCTTTGAGTGCGTCGCGAATTTCAACGAGGTGACTGTCAAGACGATCGAGCTCCTCGTCAACGTCGATCTTGGTTGCGAGCAGCGCAAGTTCGACTTCGAGTCTTGCAGGGTCGGCGTCGACGTCGAGATTCGCAAGGCGTTCTTTTTGCTTTGCTCGTGCGGCATCGAGTACCTCAGGCATGCGGGTGCGCACACCCTTCGCTATCGATTCTATTTCCGCACAGCGCGCTTCGAGCATGTCGGCAATGCGTTGCCCTTCATTCGAGCGCATTTCGCCGATCGCCGCCAGCGCCTTGTCGAGCAGTGCACCCGCCTCCACCACCAGCGGCTCGACAGCGACTTCCGCCTGCCGGATAACGCCTGGCCAGCGGAGAATGTCGATTGGATTAACGGCCGCTACGTTTGGCAATTTCGCCGTCAGGTCCGAGATGCGACGGCCGATGATCTCGACGAGGTTGGTGTCGATCTGCATCTCGCTGCTCTGGTCGAACGCTCGCCGGAAATACAGCGCACACTCGACCTTGCCGCGGCCCAGGTTCGAGCTGGCCTGTTGTCGAAACAGTTGCTCTTTGGGGCGCAGGTCCTCGGGTAGCTTGAACTGCACATCGAGGTAGCGATGATTGACCGCGCGGATTTCCCAGGTCAGCGTACCGATCGCGGATTCTGCCGACGCGCGCGCGAAGCCTGTCATACTGTGTAACATCTGCATCCAACTCCCGTGCAGGCCGGCAATAGTGCAGCCTGCGTCACGTTTTTGTGAGGGTCGACATTCTAAGCTGTGGCCGCTGTGGAAGGCCACACAACACTGACGTCATATGCAAATCGAATACGCCAAAGTTTCCGCCCTCGGTGACCGTCAGGACAACCAGGATCGCGCTGCGGTCGTGGTATCCGAGGATGCCGCGCTGCTACTCGTATTCGACGGAATGGGCGGTCATTCAGATGGTGCCAAGGCGGCAGAGACCGGCCTGCAGGTCGTGCAGGACCTTTTCATGAATGCGACCCAGCCGATCTTCGATCCGCAGGGCTTTCTTTACATGGCCCTGGCAAAAGCCCATGACGAGGTTGTCCGCGTCGGCGCCGACGTGGCCGTCGATTTCCGGCCGCGCGCAACCTGCGCCATTTGCCTCGTGCAGGAAGGCGGTGCGTTCTGGGCGCATATTGGCGACAGCCGTATCTACCAGGTGCGCGAAACCGAGGTGCTGACCCGCTCCCGCGATCATAGCCACGTCGAAGTGCTCATCCAGGAAGGTGCAATCACCGAAGAAGAGGCCAAGGACCACCCGATGCGAAATTTCGTCGAGTGTTGCATAGGTGGCGACGCACCGGTTCCCGACATGAGCATCACCAACCGCAAGAAACTCGAACCAGGCGATGTTTTGCTCGCCTGTTCCGACGGCCTGTGGTCGGGCTTGAGCGATAGCGACATTGGCGAGATCGGCACGCCGGGGGACGATAACCTGGTGGAGAATCTCAAGAGCCTCAGCATGAAAGCGTTGAACGTTAACTCTCCCTACAGCGACAATACGACCGGTACCGCGTTAAGGTGGCTCAACGGCTAGTTGCCTGCGCGCCGCACAAAGGAGAGTTAACATGCGACCAAGTGGCCGCGAAACATCGCAAATGCGCGTCCTGCGCTTTGTTCCAGATTACACGATGCACGCCGAAGGCAGTGTCCTTGCCGAGTTCGGCGACACGCGAGTGTTGTGTACAGCAAGTATTGAAGAGCGCGTCCCCGGATGGATGCGTAACACCGGGCGTGGCTGGGTCACCGGCGAATACGGCATGCTGCCCCGTGCAACGCATACGCGCTCAGGGCGTGAAGCGACACGCGGCAAGCAGGGTGGACGCACCCTGGAGATCCAGCGACTCATCGGCCGCTCCCTGCGCGCTGTAACCAATCTTGAGGCGCTGGGCGAACGGTCGATAACACTCGACTGCGATGTTATCCAGGCGGACGGCGGGACGCGCACGGCCTCGATCAGCGGTGCATACGTTGCCCTGGCGATTGCAGTGCAACGCCTGCAGAAAGCCGGCCGGCTCAAGAAGAATCCGCTGCACGGCCAGGTTGCGGCAATCTCTGTCGGGATTTACCGAGGCACGCCCGTACTCGACCTCGACTATGCAGAAGACTCCGATGCCGAAACCGACATGAATATCGTCATGAATGACGCCGGGCGCTTCATCGAGGTGCAGGGCACGGCCGAGGGCCATGCGTTTACCGACGAAGAGTTCGCGGCGATGATATCGCTTGCCCGTGGCGGCATAGCCGACATTATCGTGGCACAGAACGAGGCTATTAAAGCCGCAACGTCGTGAGTGGCCGGCTGACAAGGGTAGTCATGGCCAGCAGCAACGCCGGCAAGATTCGTGAAATCGCCAGCATGCTGGAAGGTCTTGATGTCGAGGTTGTGGCGCAGACCACGCTCGGCGTGACGGATGCCGACGAGACAGGCAGTACCTTTGCCGAGAACTCGCTGCTCAAGGCGCGGCATGCTGCCGAGGCGACCGGGCTGCCGGCAATTGCCGACGACTCAGGTCTCGCGGTGGATGCGCTGGACGGCGCACCGGGCGTCTATTCGGCACGCTACGCTGGCGGTGCGGGTGACGAAGCCAACAACGACAAGCTACTTGTGGCACTTGAGGGCACCGAGGATCGTGGCGCGGCATTTCACTGCGTAGCAACCTTCGTAGAGCCAGATGGTGGTGAACCGCTCGTTACAGCTGGAGAGTGGCGAGGCTCTATCCTGCATGCGCGGCAGGGGGACGGTGGCTTCGGCTACGATCCGTTGTTTTTTGTGNCTGATTGCAACTGCAGTTCGGCAGAACTCACGCCGGAGCAGAAAAATGCGCGTAGCCATCGCGGCCAGGCCCTGAGAAAACTGGTCGAGCTCATCGAACAAAAATACCAAGAGTGATAAGGCCCCGGTGAACCGCCCACCACTTTCCCTGTACATGCACCTTCCCTGGTGCGTGCGCAAATGCCCGTACTGTGATTTCAATTCACACTCGGCAGGTGACGGGGCGCCGACGCAGCGCTACGTGGACGCACTGTTGGCAGATCTGGATCAGGAAGCGAAACGCGCTACAGGACGAAGGATCGAGAGCATTTTTCTTGGCGGTGGCACACCCAGTCTGTTCGCGCCCACCGAAATCAGCCGTCTGCTCGCGGGTACGCGTGACCGGTTCGATGTGGCGGACGATGCCGAGATCACGATGGAGGCGAACCCGGGCACGATCGAGTGTGGCGCACCGGCCGGCTATCGCGAAGCGGGTGTCAATCGCCTGTCAATCGGCGCCCAGAGCTTCAATGACGACGCGCTCAAACGGCTCGGGCGCATTCACTCGAGCGACGACATTCGTCGCGCCGCGGCGGAGGCGAAAGCGGCTGGTTTCGACAACCTGAATCTGGACCTGATGCACGGCCTGCCCGGGCAGACAGTGACGACAGCCGAAGCCGACCTGCTAGCCGCCATCGAGCTCGGTCCGGCGCACATATCCTGGTATCAGCTGACGCTCGAGCCGAGCACCGTCTTTCATGCGCGGCCTCCGGAGAACCTGCCGGACGAGGAAGCCGTGTACGAGATCCAGGACGCCGGTGGGGCGCTGTTGCGAGACGCCGGATTCGTCCAATACGAGGTCTCGGCCTGGGCAACAGCCGAGCGCCGGCGTTGCCAGCACAACCTCAACTACTGGCTCTTTGGCGACTATCTGGCCGTCGGAGCCGGCGCGCACGGCAAGCTGAGCGACGACACACGTGTGTTTCGTTACCGAAAACCGGCAAATCCACTGCAATACATGATGGCAATGGAGGAAGATCCTGCCAGCGGGGGCCTTGAGCCCGTCGCTGGTGACGATTTGCTGTTCGAGTTCATGCTCAACGCGCTGCGCCTTAACGACGGCTTTCCCGAGGCCGCGTTCCTCGAGCGCACCCGGCTGTCAGCGCGCTTGCTTGAGAATAGGACGAGCAGGGTGGTGGCCAAAGGCCTGCTCGAGCGCGACAGTGACTCGACGTGGCGGCCAACTGACCTCGGGCGGCGGTTCCTGAACGACCTGCAGGCCGAATTCTTGCGCAATAAATAACCACTTCGCGACCAAAGTTCGGGCCCGGGGTGGGCGTCTGAACTTGTTCAATTATGCACAAGGTGGCGCGCGCTCCTATATTTTTAGCGTATGAACGCCCCTAGCTCATTTCATGTGTTGCGAAAGGCATGTAACCCATTGTTTTTAATCGGTTAACGAAAATGGACACAAAATAGTCATATTGGCAGTGGTGCTTGAAAATCCGCACCTTACGGCACTCGTTCAATTTTCTTCCACAAACTTATCCACAGGTTCTGTGGATAAAAATGAGGGACTTGCGGAGACTGCGTCTTCGCTATATGATGCGCGACCTTTTTCGCAGAGTTAGCGTGCTCTGGAGAGCAACCATGAAAGCCGACATTCATCCCAATTACGAACCCATCAAGGTCATCTGTAGTTGCGGCAACGAATTTGAAACGCGCTCGACGCTCGGTGAGGAACTCCACATCGAAGTGTGCTCGTCATGCCACCCGTTTTATACCGGCAAACAGAAGATTGTCGACACCGGCGGTCGCGTGGACAAGTTCCGTCGCAAGTATGGAATGAGCAAGTAACGAATTCCCGTCAGGCCCCTGCCTGACTTCGTTCCCGGCCTTATACTTAGGTATATTCACGACTTCGCATGGCGAAGCCCTCTGCTATGCTTATCTGGTTCGATTACAGAGACATAGAGGAAAGTCATGAGCCAGGACGCGTATCGCCTAGTTAGTCCCGATGGGACAGAAACCGAGTTACCCGCACACACCGGCACGATCGGCCCGGACGTCATCGATATTGGACGTTTGTACCGGGAGCACGGAGTTTTCACTTACGACCCGGGATTCGTAGCGACAGGAAGCTGCAAGTCGGATATCACCTTTATCGACGGTGAAAAAGGCGTCCTGATGTACCGCGGCTACCCGGTCGAGCAGCTCGCGAAGCACTCGAGCTTCATGGAAGTGTGCTGGCTGCTGCTCAACGGTGAGTTGCCCACGTCCGATGAGCTCGGCGCTTTTGAGGAGACGATTCGTCGCCACACCATGCTCAACGAGGGCATGCTGAATTTCTTCAAGGGTTTCCGCTACGACGCCCATCCGATGGCGCAATTGTCGGCCGTTGTGGGTTCGATGTCGGCGTATTACCACAGCGAAATGGATGCCTCGAATCAGAAGCACCGCCAGATTTTCGCTCATCGCATCATTGCCAAGCTGCCGACCATTGCAGCGGCTTCCTACAAGCTCAACGTCGGCCAGCCGTTCATATACCCGAGAAACGACCTCAACTATTGCGACAATCTCCTGCACATGCTGTTCGCAGTGCCGGCAGAGCCCTACGAGATCAACCCGATTGCCTCCGAAGCACTGGACCTTCTGTTCATCCTGCATGCCGATCACGAGCAGAACTGCTCGACGTCGACGGTTCGCATGGCGGGCAGCTCCGGCGCCAATCCGTACTCAGCGATTGCCGCAGGAATTTCCGCGCTTTGGGGCCCGGCGCATGGCGGCGCCAACGAAGCCGTTCTCAGGATGCTCGACGAGATCGGTGACGTCAGCCAGATCGGCAAGTACATCGACAAGGCCAAGGACAAGAATGACCCGTTCCGCCTGATGGGATTCGGCCACCGCGTGTACAAGAACTTCGATCCGCGGGCAACGATCATTCGCGAAATGTGTCACAAGGTACTCGACGCACTCGACAAGGAAGACACACCGTTGTTCGACCTCGCTCGCGAACTCGAGCAGGTTGCGCTTAGCGACGATTACTTCAAAGAGAAGAATCTCTACCCGAACGTCGATTTCTACTCGGGCATCATCTACAAAGCGCTGGGCATTCCGACGTCAATGTTTACAGTCATGTTCGCCCTGGGTCGCTCTGTAGGCTGGGTCTCGCACTGGCGCGAAATGATCAGGGATCCAAATGGCAAGATCGCGCGACCGCGCCAGCTCTACGTCGGCGCCGACACGCGGGATTACACACCGATCGAAAAACGCTAAATGTGTTCCAGCAGCGCCTGAACGCCATCTGAGTCAACACGCCTCATCGGCTTGCCGTCGATGGGGCTCATCGGCGCCTGACGAATTCCGTCAACCGGAAACACGGTTGCCTGGATCGGGCTGTGGCTGTGGTGGAACTCGAATCCAGCGAAGGTATCGATCTGGTCGCGCCGGCTCTTCAGGCGGCGTTCGTAGGGTTTGTAACTGACACCCATGTCCGTAAGCTCCATGGCAATGGCCTCAGGGCTGTCGGCGAATACGTGCAGGTTGACCGCGGAATTCTCATCGGCAGTACCGGACAGGACCGGGCCAACCAGCCTGGGAGTGAAGGGCGCGAGCAGTTCCATCGCGGACAATGCAGCGACGCGCATGAGCCGGAGTCGATCCTCGTGAGACTCACCACCGAAAAGAGCCAGGTGCTCGGCGACAGCTGATTCGATTTCGGCGTTGCCAGGCAACGAGCCGCGCGAACCGACACCGAGTCGTTCAGCCGCTTTTTGTTTTGCAACACGATAGTCACGAATGCCGTGATCGACCATGATGCGAGCTGCCTCCTGCGCAAGTACCTGGCGCGCACGTTCCGTCTCATTGTTGCGTCGTCGTCCCATCGTTCAGAACAAGGACTCGTCTTCTTCCTGCTCTTCCTCGGGTTCCGGATCGACGCCGGATGCGTCGTTAAACGGGTCGGTGATCTGCTCAATGGCTTCACATTCTGGCTGATGTCCGTCGCGGAATACTTCGAACTTGACGTTCAGCTGGCCGGCGCGGGCCGGGCAGCCGGTTTCGCGATCGATTAGTACTGAGACAATATCTTCAGGCATCGGCATCTGGTGCTCCGGGACGCCTCTCAGCGCGATGCGGGTGAACTCGATCCAGACGGGTAGTGCGGTCCGAGAGCCCTCTTCACCGGGTGCAAGCGGCAGGTCGTCGTCATAACCAACCCACACGATCGTCGCGATGTCGCCATTGAAGCCGCCGAACCAAGCGTCGCGACGATCATTTGATGTGCCAGTCTTGCCCGACAGGTCCCTGCGCCCGAGTACCATCGCTTTCCGGCCCGTGCCACGCAGAATCACGTCGCGCATCATGTCCTGCACGAGGAACGCATTCTGCGGAGAGACCGTCTGTGGCGCGACGTTGACGTCCTCGAACAACTCGGGCGCCGTAGTCGCGTCAGGCCGGTAGACCGTCGCGATTTCGATCATCTCGTCGATCGTCAGTTCTTTCTTCGGTCTATCGTCAAATCTGAACTCGGGTTCTTGCGGTATGCATTCATCGCACACGACGGCCGGATCCGCTCGGTAAAGCGTTTCGCCCTCGGGCCCGTAAATTGCGTCGATGACGTAGGGCTTCACAGCGTGGCCGCCATTGGCGAGCGTTGCGTAACCTTGCGCCATGTCGAGTGGCGAGGCTGCGCCGGCGCCGAGCGCCAGGGATCCATTATGGGGCAGGGCGGCACCGCCGAAGCCAAACTTCTCGATATGGCGAACGGCATTACCAATGCCGGTCTCGAACAACAACAGCCGTACCGACACCAGGTTCATCGAGCGGACCAGCGCTTCGCGCATACGCGTCGGCCCGTAAAAGCGGCCGCTGTAGTTGATGGGCCGCCAGACCGCCTCGAGCTCGGATGAGTTAATTACGACGGGTGCGTCGAGCACGACGGTCGCCGGCGTATTGCCGTGCTCGAGAGCGGCCGAATAGATAAAGGGTTTGAACGACGACCCTGGCTGGCGGTAAGCCTGGCGTGCGCGATTGAATTTGCTGGTCGTGAAATCGAAGCCGCCCGTTAGTGCGGTGACAGCGCCGTCGAATGGGTCAACTGACACGACGGCACCCTGAACTTCGGGAACCTGTGCGAGTGCCCAGGTGCCTTTGGTCGTTGGCATGACGTAGATGAGATCACCCGGCGCGACGACTTCCGCTGCGGTCTCCGGCGCAGGACCGAAGGTCTCGCGGTCGATGAACGGCTTCGCCCAGCGGATGCCTGACCATGGCAGCGTGTCGGCCCTGCCGCCACGCAGCAATAGTGAGGCCGTGTTGTCCTCATGAACTGCCGTCACCAGGGCGACAGACAGACCACCCGGCGCGTACTGGTCCAGTAGTTCGCGAATCTCAATCGGCCATTCCTCAAACGGCGCGACGAGAAGCTCGTCCGTCAGCTCGACAGGTTGAATCGGTCCGCCATAACCACGCCGCCGTGTGAATTCGAGCAAGCCATTGCGTAGGGAGTAGTTCGCCGCCATTTGCAGGCGCGAATCGAGTGAGGTCACAACCTGGTAACCGTCGGTGTAGGTACCCTCACCGTAACGTTTGAGCATTTCGCTGCGGACCATCTCGGCGACGTAAGGCGCACTCAACTCGACCGCAGCGCCATGAATGCGCGACTCCATCTCCTGATCCACAGCGTTGTCGTAGGTAGTGTCGTCGATATACCCGAGGTCGCGCATGCGGCTGAGAACGTAGCGACGACGGTGGGTCGCGTTCTCGGCACTCGTGAACGGGTTGTAGCGTGAAGGTGCGGGGAGCACCCCGGCGAGCGTTGCTGCTTCCGCGACATTGATGTCGGCCAGGTCCTTGTTGAAGAAGACCTGCGACGCTGCCGCGACACCATAGGCGCGCTGCCCAAAGAACATCTTGTTAAGGAACAGCGCCATGATCTGTTCCTTGGTGAATTCCTGCTCGATCTTGAATGCAAGAAATGCCTCGCGGAGCTTACGAGTGAACCGGCGTTCGCGCGTCAGGAAGTAATCACGCGCCAATTGCTGCGTTAGCGTCGATCCACCGGTCGGGTCACCAGTCATTATTCCTTCGGCAACCGCGCGGAGTACGCCGCGGTAGTCGACGCCGGGGTGTACGAAGAAGCGCTGATCTTCTGCTGCAACAAATGCGTCGACGACATGCTGCGGCAGCTCGTCGTAGGTCACAAGGATGCGCCGGCGCTCGCCGAACTCGGAGATCAGGTAGCCATCACGGCTGAAGATGCGCAGCGGAATCTGCAGCGGGATGTCGCGGATTGTCTCGGCTGGCGGCAGGCCTGGCTGCACATAGTAGTAGGCCCCCACAATGCCGGCGGCTACGCCAATACCGCCCATTGCGCCCAATCCGAGCAGCACAATGAGCACCCGCAACAGCTTATGTCGCCTTATGTGACGTAGACCCAATTTTTTTTCCGTTGATTTATGCATAGTTACAGGCGTTTTCAGCTGAATACCCCGAATTTTGCAGTCTTTACAGAGCCTTATTCAAGACTAACGTGGTGTTCAACCGGTGACGAGAATGTGGCTTTTTCGGGGCAAAGGCTCTTGGACACAGCATCAGGCGGCGATGATAGTCATACCCGGTTGAGCGCTGCAATAACGAGTCTCGGTTCGGCATGTCGACCGGTTCACAGAAACCGCCACAAAGACCCCCTAACATGGGGATTGCTGGATCGTGAACACAGTCACGTTTTATTTAACATTTTATTGATATATAGTTAAATCGCTTTGCTCACGTCTGACTTATATTTTGACTCGCAACTTACCGACTTAGAAGGAAAAACACGTGCTTTTTGGCAACAAATCACAGCCGCTGCTGGGCCTCGATATCACGACGTCGTCGGTCAAGCTGATAGAGCTTTCCCAAAGCGGGAAACGCTATCGGGTCGAGTCCTATTCAGCAGAGCCTACGCCCCCTAGTTCGGTGAGCGAAAAAGCCATTGTCGATGCGAAAGCCGTCGGCGAGGCAATTCGACGCGCCGTTAAACGTGCGGGCGCCAAGGCAACAGACGTGGCCGTCGCCATCAGTGGTGATGCGGCCATTACTAAAGTCATCCAGATGCCGTCGAGCCTGTCCGAAAGGGACCTCGAAGGCCAGGTCGAGATCCAGGCCGATCAGTACATCCCCTTCCCGATGGAAGAGGTGAGCTTCGATTACGAAGTGATCGGCCCGAACGACAAGGACCCCGAACTGATGGACGTGTTGCTGGTCGCAACGCGTACAGAGAATGTCGAGCAACGCCAGGCGTCAGTGAATGCTGCCGGGCTGGCAACGCAGATCGTTGACGTCGAGGCATTTGCCCTCGAGAATGCCTGCCGCCTGCTCAGTCACCAGATTCCTGACGGTGGCATCGGGCAGTCTGTCGCTGTTGTCGATATCGGTGCGTCGAGCACGACATTCAGTGTTCTCGCGGATCTCAAGGTTGTTTACACGCGCGACTTTAACTTCGGCGGCCAGCAGCTGACCGAGGAAATCATGCGTACCTACGGCCTGTCGATGGAAGACGCCGGTCGCGCCAAGAAACAGGGTGGCCTGCCGTCGAACTACCAGCCGGAAGTGCTCGAACCGTTCATCGATGACATGACCCAACAGGTCAGCCGTTCGCTACAGTTCTACCTCGCTTCGGGTGGTGGGCGCGAGCAACCTGACATGATCCTGGTATGTGGCGGCTGCGCCAACATTCCCGGTATTTCGGACGTCATCTCAAGCCGCGTAGGCATTCCGACTGAAGTCGGCGACCCGCTCGGCCAGATGAAGATTTCATCCAAGGCCAAGTCACAAGGTGTGAATAAAGATGCGACAGCACTACTCACGGCCTGTGGTCTCGCACTCAGGAGCTTTGACTAATGCCTAGTATTAATCTACTCCCATGGCGCGAGGCAGAACGGCAGAAACGCCAACGCGACTTTGGAATGGCGATGGGCTTTGCGGTTGTAGCGGCCATCGCTGCCGTCGTGCTTACGATACTTGCGTATTCGCAGATGGTCTCGTCCCAGAATGCGCGCAATGATCGGCTGAAGGCTGAGATTGTCGAACTCGAAAAGAGCATCGAGGAGATCGATGGCCTCGAGCGCCAGAAGGAGCGTCTTCTCGCGCGTATGGAGATCATTGAACAGCTGCAGAAGAGTCGTCCGGAGATCGTGCACCTCTTTGACGAGCTGGCTCGCCAGCTGCCCGAAGGTGTTTATCTGACAGGAATGAAGCAGACGGGCAGCCGGGTCGAAATTCGCGGTGTCGCACAGTCGAGCACTCGTGTCTCGGCCTTGATGCGCCAGATTGACTCGTCGGAGTGGCTCAGCGACCCCGAGGTGGAGCGCGTCGAAACGAAACAGTCGGGTTCATCACGCCAATCGGAGTTCGTGGTTTATCTGAAGCAGATGCACTCTGGGACGGAGGACATGGAATGAACCTCGTTGAAGAACTTCAGAGTCTGGATGCGAATGACGTAGGTCGCTGGCCGCTGCCATTCCGGATCGCTGTCATCGTGGTTGTGTTCGCACTGGTCACGGGGCTCGGATTCTACTGGTTTATCGTCAAGGACAAGGCGCCGCAGCTTGAGCGTGCTGAAGGTGAAGAGACAGAGCTTCGCCTGACCTTCGAGAACAAACAGAAGAAGGCCGCCAATTACGACGACTACAAGGAACAGCTCGCACAGATCGAACAATCATTTGGCACGATGCTACGGCAGCTGCCTGGTGAGACAGAGATTCCGAGCCTGATCGTTGACATCTCTCAGACCGGCCTTGCGGCTGGCCTGCAAGAGAAACTGTTTCAGCCACAGCCAGAAATCCCAAGGGACTTCTATGCTGAGAAGCCGATCAAGATTCGCCTCACAGGTGGTTACCACGAGGTGAGCAAGTTTGTCAGCGGCATTGCAGGCCTTCCTCGAATCGTGACGTTGCACGACATCAACATTACGCCTGAGGATCAGGATTCGTTCGATAATTTGAGTATGGAAGTGACCGCCCAAACCTACCGCTACATTGAAGAGGAGGCAGAATAATGTTGCACGCTTCTTCAACATCCAGCTTAGTTATCAAGCTTGGCCTGGTCGCAGTTCTGGCGCTCGGTCTCACGGCTTGCGGCGGTGATATGGACGATCTCGACAGGTACATCAACAAGGTCAAGTCAGAGCCGGGCGGTCGCATTGAGCCGCTCCCCGAGATTACGCCTTACGAAGTATTTGCTTATATCGCTGACGACCAGGGCGTTCGCTCGCCGTTCGTGCCGGATACGCCACAGACAAGTGGATCCGCAGCGGGCGGCACACGGCCTGACCCAGATCGTATCCGGGAATTTCTAGAGGACTTTCCGCTGGATACGCTGGGTATGGTTGGCACGCTGAATATCGGCGAGACGCTTTACGGACTTATACAAACATCGGACGGACTGATTCACCGCGTCGTTCCCGGCAACTACCTGGGGCAAAATGACGGACGAATCACGGAAATTTCCGAATCGGAAGTCACAGTGGTGGAAATTATTTCTGATGGTATCGGCGGCTATATCGAGAGAGACGCCGCAGTTGGTCTAACAGACTAACGCCTGAATGGAACTGGGAGTAATGGGAATGACGCTCAAAACAATACCGACGGCGACACATCGCTTTGCGACGTTCGCCGCATTGGCACAGGCAGCATTGCTGCTCTTCTGGGGGGCTTTCGCTAGCGCTCAGGAAGGTAACAGGTTGCAAGACATTCAGGTGCAGAGTCTGCCCGGCGAGCGCGTCGAGCTGAAACTGATCATGAGTGACACGGCTCCAGAGCCGCTGGACTTCACGATCGAAAATCCTGCACGGATCGCGCTCGACCTGCCAAATACGACACTGGGTCTGACATCGCGTCGTCGCGATGTGAACCTTGGGCCGCTGGACACGGTGCTGACGGCCGAAGCAAATGGTCGGACGCGCGTTGTGCTGAATCTTGGCACGATGGTCCAGTATGAAACCCGTCGAAGCGGAAACACGGTAATCGTCACCCTTGGTGATGGAGATGGCTACAGCGCAGGCTCTACCCAGTTCGCCAGTGCGCCGGCATCTGATTCCCGTTCTTACGCTGCTCCTGGCGCCCGGGCCATTTCTGCTGTTGATTTCCGCCGTACCCGTGACGGTGGTGGCCGTATCGTCGTCAACCTGACGGATCCTTCGACGTCGGTCGATATTCGCCAGGAAGGCGGTCGCGTGGTCGCTGTATTTAAAGATACGAGCCTGCCCGCAGACCTGATGCGTCGTCTTGACGTCAACGACTTTGCAACACCGGTTACGACGGTTGATGCGCTGCGTACGAATCTCGATACACGCATCGTTATTTCGGCTGAAGGCAAGTATGAGCAGCTTGCGTACCAGTCCGATAACGAGTTTACGATCGAGATCAACCCGGCACAGGAAGAGTCGCAGGCAGAGGCCAGCCTCTTCTCGGAGAACAAGGAATACGAAGGCCAGCGTCTATCGCTGAACTTCCAGGACATTGAGACGCGTTCGGTACTGCAGCTTCTGGCCGAGACATCCGGCAAGAACATCGTTGTATCCGACACGGTCCAGGGCAACGTAACGCTGCGTCTGCGCAATGTACCGTGGGACCAGGCTCTCGACATCGTAATGACGACGAAGGGTCTCGACATGCGCCAGAACGGCAATGTCATCATGGTTGCGCCGGCTGAAGAAATTGCGGCACGCGAAACCGCTGACCTCGAAGCACAGCGTGATATCCAGGAGCTGGAGCCGATGTACTCGGAATTCCTCCAGGTTAACTACGCGAAGGCCGCTGACCTGGCTGACCTGATCACCGGAACTGATAAGGGCTCAATGCTATCCGAGCGCGGCAGTATTGCTGTAGACGATCGCACCAATACGCTTCTGGTACAGGATACGGCAGAGCGATTGCAGGACATTCGCCGCATGGTTCGCACGCTTGATATTCCGATCAAGCAGGTCCTCATCGAGTCGCGCATCGTTGTGGTTAACGACGATTTCAGCCGTGACCTGGGTGTGCGTCTCGGTGTTACGGCATTCAACGAGAACAGCTCCGACGGCGTAACCGTGATCTCCGGTAGCGGTAGTGGCACGGATACGATGATCAACTCGGCGCTGTCGAATCTTGGTGATCCGGCTAACGGTACGATCTACCCGATCGACGTACCTCTGCTGAATAACCGCTACAACGTCAACGTACCGATCGCTGATGCTGCCGGCCGCTTCTCGCTGGCCGTGTTGGAAAGCGACTACCTGGTTGATCTTGAGCTGACGGCTCTCGAAGCTGAGGGTCGCGGTGAGATTGTTTCGACACCGCGAGTGATAACAGCAAACCAGAAGGAAGCCTCGATCAAGCAGGGTGTGGAAATTCCATACCAGCAGTCATCTTCTTCAGGTGCGACGACCATTCAGTTCAAGGAAGCAGTCCTCGAGCTGACGGTGACGCCACAGATTACGCCAGACAACAACATCATCATGGATCTCATGGTGAGCAAGGACAACGTTGGTGAAATCATTTCAACAGGCGGCCTGGGTGGTACGGTTCCGAGTATCGATACGCGTTCAGTCGAAACGCAGGTGCTCGTAGCAGACGGCCAGACGGTTGTGCTTGGCGGTATTTACGAGACAGAACGTCGCGAAACCATCAAGAAGGTTCCGCTACTTGGCGACATCCCGTTCGCGGGCGCATTGTTCCGTAGCAAGCAGCGGGTGGACAACAAGGCCGAGCTGCTGATCTTCGTGACACCACGCATCCTTGAGGAAGGCTCCACCATCTACTAAGCTGGCGAGCCAATGATGATCTAAGGAAAGCCAACCTTCGGGTTGGCTTTCGTCTATGAAGCAACCAAAGAACATATTTCTGATAGGCCCGATGGGCGCCGGCAAGTCTGCCGTTGGTCGACACCTGGCGCGTACGCTGCACCTGACATTCGCCGATAGCGACGACGAGGTGGAGTCACGGACGGGTGTCGATATCGCGTTTATCTTCGAGAAAGAAGGCGAGGAGGGGTTTCGCAAACGCGAGGCCGCGGCCATCGACGATCTGACCCGGCAGGACGGTGTTGTGCTGGCCACGGGCGGTGGTGCTGTGATCGACGCAGACACTCGAAGCCACCTGGGTGGACGTGGATTCGTTGTATACCTGTATACGACAGTTGACCAGCAGGTTGCCCGCACGCAGAAAAGTCGGGAGCGTCCCTTGCTGGAGAGCGGCGATCCGCGTGGCACCCTCCAGGAGCTGCTGCTGGCACGCGATCCACTGTACCGGGAAATCGCCGACCTTGTAGTCGAGACGGATGGCCGTAAGGTTCATTCGGTCGCAAGTGAGATCATCGAGCAGATCAGCTAGTCTAGCGCTATGAGCGCCACCCTGACAGTTGACCTTGGTGACCGCAGCTACCCGATATTGATCGGGCGCGACTTGCTGGGGGGCAACTTCGATCTTGGCGCATTCATGCGCGGCAGCGATTGCCTGGTTGTCAGCAATGAGACGATTGCACCACTGTACTACCAAGAGCTGCTCGCCAATCTCGCCGGGCGTGATGTGAGCAGTATCAATCTGCCCGACGGTGAGTCGTTCAAGACAGTTGTCACCATGCAATCGATCCTCGACCAACTCGTTGCGTCGCGGGCGAACCGGGATGTCGCCGTGATCGCGTTGGGCGGCGGTGTCGTCGGCGATATTGCTGGATTCGCAGCAGCCTGTTATATGCGTGGTGTCGACTTCATCCAGGTCCCGACGACCCTGCTGTCGCAGGTCGATTCATCGGTTGGCGGCAAGACCGGCGTTAACCATGAGCAAGGCAAGAACCTGATCGGCGCGTTCCACCAGCCGCAGGTGGTGCTCATCGATACGAGGACCCTGGATACGCTGCCGGACCGGGAGCTCGCGGCCGGCCTCGCTGAAGTTATCAAGTACGGCGCAATATGCGATGCGGAATTCTTCGCCTGGCTCGAAGCCAACATGACGGCTCTGTTGGCACGCGATCCGGATGCGCTCGGACACGCCATCCGTCGTTCCTGCGAGCTGAAAGCCGAAATCGTGGCGGAGGACGAGCGTGAATCCGGGCGCCGGGCGATACTCAACTTCGGCCACACATTCGGTCATGCGATCGAGCATCGCCAGGGCTACGGCGAATGGCTGCACGGAGAAGCCGTGGCGGCAGGCATGATCATGGCCGCCAGGCTTAGCGGGCTCTCCGCCGCCGATGTTGATCGCCTTGCAACCCTGGTTGCAGCCGCGGGTTTGCCAACAGAGCCTCCGGCGATTGCAGCGGACGACTGGCTCGATGCGATGGGTATGGACAAGAAAGTGCAGGGCAAACAGCTCCGCTTCGTGCTCCTCGACGCCATCGGCGCAGCCCGGATTTCTTCAGAGTATGACGACCGTCGACTCGATGAAATCATACGCCGCTAACGAATCGTTCAGCCGCGGGCGGCGATTTGACGAGCCGCGCCCGGCATACCGCGGCGAATACCAGCGCGATCGCGATCGTATCATTCATTCAACGGCGTTTCGTCGCCTCGTCTACAAGACCCAGGTCTTCGTCAATCACGAGGGTGACCTGTATCGCACAAGGCTGACGCACTCACTCGAGGTTTCCCAGATCGGCCGCTCGGTGGCGGTTGCGCTGGGCCTTAACGAAGCGCTGACCGAAGCGATCTGCCTCGCACATGACCTCGGCCATACACCATTCGGGCATGCGGGCCAGGACACGTTGAATGCGTGCATGCGCGACTTTGGCGGGTTCGAGCACAACCTGCAGTCGCTGCGCGTCGTCGATGAGCTCGAGGCAAAATACGCCGACTTTCCCGGCTTGAACCTCATGTTCGAAACGCGTGAAGGAATCCTAAAACATTGCTCGGCCCGGAACGCACGCGCACTGGGTGATGTCGGTGAACGCTTCCTGGCACGCACCCAACCCGGGCTTGAAGCGCAAATTGCGAATCTCGTGGATGCGGTTGCGTACAACAACCACGATGTCGACGATGGATTCAGGGCGGGCTTGCTGACGCTGGAGCAGTTGCGGGAGCAGGCACTGTTCGAGCAGCAGTTTGAGAAAGTTCATGCGCTGTACCCGGAGCTGGAGGACCGGCGCCTGATCTACGAGATCATCCGCCGCATGATCGGAACCGTCGTCACGGACCTCATCGAGGAGACGAAGCGCCAGATCGAGGAAGCAGGCGTCGAATCGATCGACGAAGTACGCGCGGCCGACGGGCCTCTCGTCAACATGTCCGCGGCCGTCTACGACCAGCACAAATCTCTCAAGCGCTTTCTCAACCGGCACCTGTACCGGCATGAGCAAAAGCTCGAAATGACACGGCGGGCGCAAGCCATCGTGGAGGAACTCTTCGTCGCCTACTCCGGCGACGTTGCCCTGATGCCGGGCGAGTTCGCAGATCGGGCTGCAAGCCTCGGCGGGGCGGACCGCGCCAGGGTGATTGCCGACTATATCGCCGGCATGACGGATCGCTATGCGATCGCGGCCCACGAGGGGCTCGCGGGCTGATAGAATGCGCGTCCCGTGGGAGCAAGCACGCTCCCACAGGTCGATTCTTTCAGCAAGGAACCAACGTGCAGCACAAGGATATTCCCTCAAAAGACCGGCTCATCTTTGCCATGGATGTTCCGACCTGCGATCGGGCGAAAGAACTCGCCGACGAGCTCGGCGACTCCGTAACGTTCTACAAGATCGGCCTTGAGCTGATGATGAGCGGCGAGTACTTTGACCTGCTCGACTGGATGCTGGCGCGCGACAAGAAGGTTTTCTGCGATCTCAAATTTTTCGATATACCGGCCACAGTCGGTTCCGCCGTGCGCTCCCTCAAGGATCGCGGCGCAACATTCGTCACCGTGCACGGCAATCGCTCCATCATGGAGGCGGCCGCCGAGAACAAGGGCGACAGCCTCAAGGTCCTCGGTGTGACGGTACTCACCTGCCTAGATCGCGGCGATCTCGATGATCTCGGTTTTGATTGCAATGTTGGTGACCTCGTCCTGTCGCGCGCGAAGCAATGCCTCGACTCAGGCTGTGATGGCGTGATTTCCTCAGGCCTTGAAGTCCCGACGCTGAGAGAGTTCGTTGATGAAAAGCTCCTGGTCGTCTCGCCGGGCATTCGNCCTGTTGATAACAAACCGGTTGGTGACCAAAAGCGCGTCGTAACCGTAGAGACGGCTTTCCAGAATGGCTGCGACCATATCGTCGTTGGCCGACCGATCCGCGACGCGGAAAGCCCGCGCGCCATGGCAGAGGCTATGCAAGCTTCGATTGCAGAACAGGTAGGTGCCTGATGACTGAACTCAAGAACGATTTACTACTACGGGCGCTGATGAAGGAGCCGGTTCCGCGTACGCCGTTGTGGATCATGCGGCAGGCCGGACGTTACCTGCCCGAGTACCGTGAGACACGCGGGCAGGCGGGCGACTTCATGAGTCTGTGCAANAATCCGGATCTGGCCTGCGAGGTCACCATGCAGCCGTTGCGTCGCTACNCGCTGGACGCTGCGATTCTGTTTTCTGACATTCTGACCGTGCCCGATGCCATGGGCCTGGGCCTGTACTTCGTAACAGGTGAGGGGCCCAAGTTCCGCAATCCTGTGCAGACTGCGGACGCGATTCACAGNCTGCGCGTACCCGATGTTGAGAAAGAGCTTGGTTATGTGTTCGATGCCGTACGCACGATTCGTCGTGAGCTGAATGGCAAGGTTCCGCTGATCGGTTTCGCTGGCAGCCCGTTCACCTGTGGCACCTACATGGTGGAAGGTGGGTCCAGCAGGGAGTTCCCGACGATAAAGGGGCTGGCAGCCGAAGCGCCTGAGGTATTGGACGAGCTCATGGACAAGATCGCCGAAACGACGACCGAATACCTGAACGCCCAAATCGAGGCGGGCGCCCAGGCCGTGCAGATCTTCGACACCTGGGGTGCTGCACTGGCACCGGATGAATTCCGCCGGTTCTCGCTCGCCAGCATGCAGAAGATTGTCGATGGCCTGACGCGCGAGAAGGACGGTCGCAAGATCCCCGTGATCCTGTTCACGAAGGGCGCTGGACCGCTGCTTAAGGACCTCGCGGACACGGGATGCGACGCGCTGGGTGTGGACTGGACGACCGATCTCGCTCAGGCTCGCGATTATGTGCAGGACAAGGTTGCACTGCAGGGTAATCTCGACCCGGCGACGCTGCGGGAGAGCCCTGAAGTCATCCGTGAAGGTGTGGCGAAGACGCTGGCCAGTTACGGGAACGGACCTGGACACGTATTCAACCTGGGTCACGGCATCACGCCGGACATCGATCCGGACAATCTGGGCGTTCTCGTTGACGCGGTACACGAGCTGAGCCCGCAGTATCACCCGGGTTAATTATTCGTCTCGGAGTGCGCGCCTGAGGATCTTCCCGACGTTGGTCTTTGGCAGCTCGTCGCGAAATTCGACGAGCTTCGGTCGCTTGTAACCCGTCAGGTTTGCCTTGCAGTAGTCCAGGATATCCTGCTCGGTGGTCGACTCGTCCTTGCGCACGGCGAAGATCTTCACGATCTCCCCTGAGCGCTCGTCCGGGATGCCTATCGCGGCGGCTTCGAGTATGCCGTCCAGTTCCACCACGACGTTTTCCACTTCGTTCGGGTATACGTTGAAACCCGACACGAGAATCATGTCTTTCTTGCGATCCTCGATCCAGACATAGCCTTCCTCGTCCATGCGACCTATGTCGCCGGTACGCAGCCAGCCACCCGGTAACATGACGTCGGCCGTTTCCTGTGGCCGCTGCCAATACCCTTCCATGACCTGGGGGCCCTTAATGCAGATTTCGCCAACTTCGCCCAAGGGCAGGTGGTTGCCGTCGTCACCGACGATGCTGACCTCGGTTGATGGCACCGGAAGGCCGATCGTTCCGTTGTAGTCGCTTTCGAACAGGCAGACAATCGCAACCGGGGATGTTTCGGTGAGCCCATAGCCTTGCAGAATCGTGCGGCCGGTCCTCTGTTTCCACTCTTTGGCAACTGCCGGCTGCACGGCCATGCCACCACCGATGCATGCTCGCATATGCGAGAAATCGATCTTTTCAAAGCTCGGCGTGTTCATCAGTGCCGCGAACATCGTGTTGACGCCGGTGAACAGGTTGAACTCGTGTGTTGCGATTTCTTTAGCAAAGCCCTCGAAGTCGCGCGGATTTGTGATCAGGACGTTTTCACCGCCCTGCGCCATGACGGTCAGGCAATTCCCCTCCAGCGAAAAGATGTGATACAGCGGCAGCGCTGTAATCGCGACGATCGGTTCGACACCCTCGTAAACGTCGACTTGCCATGAAATCGTCTGTTGTACGTTTGACACCATGTTGCGATGACTCAACATCGCGCCCTTGGACACGCCGGTAGTGCCGCCCGTGTACTGCAGGAACGCGATATCGGCGAAGCCCAGGTCGACATTCTCGAGCTTGTGATTCGAGCCAGCCTTCAGAGCGCGCCGGAAAGTTGTGCGATTGGCGAAGCGGTACTTCGGCACACTGCGTTTGACGTAGCGTAGTACGAAATTGGTTACCGTGCTGCGTGGCCAGCTGAGCAGGTCACCGACACCTGTCGTTACGACATGGTCCACATCGGTATCGGCAATGACATCTTCCAGAATATGCGCAAAATTCTCGAGAATAAGGACACAGCGGGCACCCGAATCTTTCAGCTGATGCTTGAGTTCGCGCGCGGTGTACAACGGGTTGACGTTTACCACGACGAGTCCTGCGCGGAAGGCGCCGCACAGGGCCACGGGGTACTGGAGAATATTGGGCAGCATGATCGCAACGCGCTCGCCACGTGTCAGCCCGAGCTCTTGTTGCAGGTAGCAGGCGAACCTCATCGAAAGCTCGTTGAGCTCGGCGTAGCTCAGCGTCCGGCCCATGTTGGTGTACGCAGCATTGTCCGGATAGTTCGCGAAACCGTGTTCGAACAGGTCGCGGATGGAGCGCCATGGCGGCGCAGGAATTTCCTCCGGTATTCCTTCCGGATAGGACTTCAACCAAACTTTTTCCACAGTGCCCTCTCTTGTTCTATTGCGCATCCAGTGTAGCGCGGATTATGGGCCAGGCGTTATCCAATAGCAGGGGCTGTGCCTCGGCATTCGGGTGTATCCGATCGTCCTGCAAAAGCTCATCGTTGAGCGCGATTCCATCCATAAAGAACTCGATCCAACGGATCTCGAGATCGGTCGCGACATCGCTGAACACCGCTTCGAACGCCTGCGTGTAACGAGCGCCGTAATTCGTGGGTATACGAATTCCCAGCAGGACGACGCCTGCGCCGGAATCACGTGCATGGCGGGCGATGGTCTCGATGTTGCTTTTGATGCTGGCGGTTGGAAAGCCCCGCAAGCCGTCGTTGGCGCCGAGTTCCAGGATGATCAGATCGGGTGAGAAGGTGCCGATCGCACTGTCGATTCGCGCTGCACCGCCCGCAGTTGTTTCGCCACTGATACTGGCGTTCACCACGCGATGTTCGTACCCTGTTTCCTCGAGTCGCTTTTGCAACAAAGCGACCCAGGATTGGTCAACGTCAATACCAAAGCCAGCACTGAGGCTGTCGCCGAACACCAGGATCGTCGGTGCATCGGCAGCTTGTACATTGGCCACCATTAACAGGGCAACAAGAGTAAGAATTTTTCGCATGTCGGATAAATTAGTCGAAAACGTGCTTGAAGCACACCAGTTAAGTAAGGAGGTTAGCAGCCCGGAAGGGACTCTGACCATTCTGAATGACGTCAGTTTCAGTATCGATACCGGGGAGACGGTGGCGGTCGTCGGGCCCTCCGGGGCGGGCAAGTCCACCTTGCTGGCCTTGCTGGCGGGCCTCGACCTGCCCACGCGTGGCCATGTAGACCTCAACGGCGCCAACCTCTCCGATCTCGACGAAGACGGGCGCGCGCTGGTCCGTGCCGACAACGTCGGGTTTGTGTTCCAGTCGTTTCACCTGGTGCCATCGCTCAACGCACTCGAGAATGTCATGTTGCCGCTGGAGCTGGCGGGTCATAGCGATGCGCGGAGAGCGGCGAAGGACATCATTGAGAAAGTCGGGCTGGCCGATCGCTGGAGCCATTACCCGGCGCAATTGTCCGGGGGTGAAAAGCAACGAGTGGCTATTGCCCGCGCATTCGCGACGGAGCCTGCGGTCCTGTTCGCGGACGAACCGACGGGTAACCTGGACGCGCGTACCGGAACGAACATCATGGAACTGATGTTCGAGTTGAACCGAAACTCGTCGACAACACTGGTGCTGGTTACTCATGACAGTNGTCTCGCCGAGCGCTGCGATCGCGTGCTGTCGCTCGATGTAGGCAGCCTGGTGAGCGACGTAAGGACGGCCGCATGAAAGCCGTCGTCTTCGCGTTGCGGAGTTTCGGGCGAGAGCTACGCTCGGGCGAAGTGCTCGTGTTGCTCGCCGCGGTGGGCCTCGCGGTCGCTGCATTGACGGCAGTCGGCTTTCTGACCGACCGCATTGGCAAAGCTGTGGCCAGGCAGGCCAACGAGGTCCTTGCCGCCGACCTGCGACTGCGGTCACAAGCGCCCGTGCCTGATGAGTGGCGTGAGCTGGCAACCGACCATGAACTGCAGACGGCCGATTCGATGGCATTCCCGTCCGTTGTCTTTCATGGCGAAGACAATGCGCTGTCGACGATCAAGGTCGTCAGCGACCAGTATCCATTGCGCGGCGCCGTACGCATCTCCAGTGAGCTGTTCGGCGAACAACGCGAAGCCGAGGGCATACCAGCAGCCGGGGAGGTCTGGGCGGACGGCACATTGCTGGCACGTGTCGGGGCCGATGTGGGTGACGTTCTGGAGGTCGGCGAACTCCGCCTGGAGGTTTCCGCGGTGCTGACGTATCGACCCGACCAGTCGATAGGATTCTCATCATTATTGCCGACGGCTATTCTGAACATTGCGGATATTGGTGCGAGCGGCCTGATCGGAGAAGGCAGCCGTGTCAGCTACGCGCTACTCGTAGCCGGCGATGAGGCGGACGTCAGCCGTTTCAACGAAGAAATCCAGGATATCCTGCCCGATGAAATCCGGGTTCGTAGCCAGGAGGAGAGCAGCGAGCGCGCGTACAACGCTGCGGATCGCGCGCAACGCTTCCTGTCGTTGACGGCGGTGATCAGCCTGCTGTTGAGCGCCGTCGCCGTCGCGATGTCCGCGCGTCGTTTCGCGAACCGCCGCATGGATACGGTCGCCCTGATGAAGAGTCTCGGCGCCACTCAGCAGTTCGTTATCACGGTCGCGCTCGTGCAACTATTGCTGCTTGGCATTCTCGGCGTCATCGCGGGCAGCGTCGTCGGCTACATGGCCGAAGAGTTGCTGGCGAACATTCTCTCGGACCTGTTGGCTGGCACCCTGCCCGATGCAGGCCTGCAGCCCGTAATACTTGCCAGCGGCAGCGCACTGGTCTTGTTGCTCGGTTTCGCGCTGCCCTCCATGATCCAGCTGCGCAATACGCCGCCATTGCGGGTTCTGCGCCATGATGCAATGCCGCCGGCGCCATCGAGGATGCTGGTCGCAGGCGTGTCACTCGCCGCGGTTGCGGCGCTGTTGTACCGGACGGTCGGTGACGCGACGATGCTGGTAATTCTTATCGGAGGCATCATCGTGATAGCCGCGGCCCTGTATCTCGTTGGTCGTGGACTTGTCGCCGTCATAGGTCGCGCGCGCTCCGGCGTTGGCGTGGCCTGGCGCTACGGGTTGGCTAACGTCGCACGTCGTGGCCGCGACAGTGCCGTGCAGGTTGTGGCATTTGGATTAGGCATCACGGTATTGTTGTTGTTGACGATTGTCCGGACCGACCTGATGGAAGGCTGGCGAGCCTCGCTGGACGAGAACGCACCGAATCATTTCCTCATAAACATTCAACCTCATGAACTGGAGTCGGTTGGGGCGATGTTCGTGCAAAACGAGATGGACCAGCCGGTATTCACGCCGCTCGTGCGTGCCCGCATGACGACCATCAACGGCGAGTCGGTCAAGGAGCGCGAGTTCCCGAACGAGGATGGTGAATGGCTGGCAAATCGAGAGGCCAATCTTTCCTGGACGGCAGATCTCAGTTCGAGCAACGAGATTGTCGACGGCGCCTGGTGGCCATCGGACTACACAGGCCCCCCGCTGGTCTCCATCGAGGAGGAGTCTGCTGAAAATACGGGAGTCTCTGTCGGCGATCGCCTCGTCTTCTTCGTGGCCGGGCGAGAGGTGGAAGCGGAAATCGCGAGTATTCGCAAAGTGGACTGGGATTCATACCAGCCCAACTTCTTCCTCGTGCTGTCGCCCGGCGCCCTCGCTGGCATGCCGACGACCTACATATCGAGTATGCGAATCCCGGACGAAATGAAGCCGATGTTGATCGGCCTGATGCGTGCGCACCCGAGTGTCTCGGTAATCGACCTTGGCACGATCCTCGCGCAGGTGCGCGGCATCATCGAGAAAGCGAGCCTCGCCGTCCAGGCCGTCTTCATCTTTACACTCGCTGCGGGCATAGCGGTGTTGTTTGCGGCCGTGCAGTCAACGATCGACGAGCGCCGCTTCGAAAGTGCAATGTTGCGCGCGCTGGGTGCGCGGCGGCGAACGGTATTTGCGGGTGTCATGGCGGAGTTTGCGGCGCTTGGGGCTGCGGCGGGCATTCTTGCATCAGCCGGTGCTTCGATTCTCGCAGCTGTTGTAGCGAAGAGACTGTTCGAGCTGCCGTACGAGTTCAACCCGGTGATCTGGGTTGCTGGTGTCGGTGCAGGCATCCTCGTTGTGTGCATCAGTGGGTTCTTCGCGGCGCGCGGAGCTGTCAATGCAGCGCCCGTAGATGTACTCAGGGGAGTGCCGGTGTGAACGAATACAAACTCTCCTGTGGTGTGGTTCTTGCCAGGCGTACCGACGATGGCTGGGTAACGCTGTTGCTGCGGGCGTTTCACCACTGGGACTTTCCCAAAGGGATGCGTGAAGGCGGTGAGGAGCCGATGGAGGCCGCGGTGCGTGAGGTCGGTGAAGAAACCGGCATAAGTGACCTGTCATTCGATTGGGGCGATCGCTTCTTCGAAACGGGCCCTTACAGTCGCGGCAAGGTGGCGCGCTATTTCATCGCGACGACCGCGCAAAAAGACGTCGAGATGGGCATCTCGCCGGAAACAGGTGAACCCGAGCACCATGAGTGGCGCTGGGTGACATTCGATGAGGCTTACGACCTGGGTGCGCCGCGCGTTCGAACGATCGTGCAATGGGCCCGCCAGATCATCGGCACGTAAAACAGTCCCCCTGGTCAGACGACGCGACACCTTTTCTCACCCGCGAGAAATGCCGCGATGTTCGCGGTGAGTTCATCGATGGCATTCTGGCGAGCTGTTAACGTGCCCCACGCGATGTGCGGTGTCACGATCAGGTTGTCACCTTCATAGTCGAGCAACGGGTCGCCTTCTACTGGCGGTTCCTGCGGCAGCACGTCCACGGCAGCGGCTGCAATTTCGCCGTCACGCAGGGCGTTTGCCAGAGCACTTGAATCGACCAGCCCGCCGCGAGCGGTGTTGATCAAGATGGCAGTACTTTTCATTGCCTTGAATTCAGCGGCGCCCAATAATCNACGAGTGGCGTCGTTGAGCGGGCAGTGCAGGCTGATTGCGTCGGAGCGAGCCAGCAAGTCGCTCAGTGATAGACGCCCGGTAGGTATCTCATCACCGCCGGGCCGAGCCGCGATGATTACGTTCATTCCGAACGCCTCGGCGATACCCGCGACAGAGCGACCTAGTTCGCCGTAACCGACAATGCCAAGTGTCATCGCCGACAGCTCTTTAATCGGGTGCGTCAGCATGCAGAAATTATCGGCCTTCTGCCAATCGCCGGCTCGCACGTCTGCCGCGTACTGGCCGAGATTGTGTGCGAGGGCCAACAGGCAGCCGAACACGTGCTCAGCGACAGACTGCGAGCAATACGCGCGGATGTTAGCGACAGCGACGCCATGTTTCTTCGCTGCCTCGAGGTCAACGTTGTCTGTGCCGGTTGCAGTGAGCCCGATGAAACGCATCTCTGGCGCGTTTTCGAACAGCGATTCGGAGATCAGGATCTTGTTGCCCAGGACGATCTCGGCACCGGATATACGCTCGGCGACCTGGTCATCGTCGGTATTGTCGTAGATATCGAGGTCCGGCAAATGGGTGCGCAGCTCGGTAACATCAAGGTCGGGGCCCATGGTAGCCCAGTCGAGTAATACGGCTTTCATGTGGATATTCGGTTCATGGTGTCGCAAAGTACGGGACGATGACCCAAGCCTTCTGGAAACGCAAATCACTCACCGAGATGAACCGCGAAGAGTGGGAGTCGCTCTGCGATGGCTGCGCGTTGTGTTGCCTGCACAAAGTGCAGGACGAGGATACAGAAGACGTCTTCTACACGAATGTCGCCTGTCGCCTGCTCGACGTGGATGCCTGTCGCTGTACGGACTACGCGAATCGCGCGAAGGAGGTCAGCGAATGCCTGGTACTGGTGGCCGGTCGACCGGAGGCGTTCGAGTGGTTACCCGCCAGTTGCGCTTACCGCCGATTGTCGAGAGGTAAGGATCTGCCGGATTGGCATCCCCTGGTGAGCGGTGATGCGGACAGTGTGCACGAAGCGGGCATCTCAGTTCGAGACTTTGCCGTGTCAGAAAACGAGACCGACGAGTGGAGTGTCGTGCAGGACTTCGGTGCGAACGAGGACTGACGCGGATTCAAACTGATCACTCACGTATTCGAGGAAAATGACCTATGCCAAAAACGCCAGCTTGTCCTTTTTGCTCAGCGCCAATGGTGGTTTCGTATTTGTATGTTCGCGGTCTCGGTGCTTCATTGCACCGGTCAACGCGGCCTGATGTTGGCCTGTTCTCGCGTACCGATCTTCGGCAGGTCGACTTGGGAGACATCAGTCAGACCGATACGGGTGCGCAAGCTGTGATTCAAGCCTTGCACTGCGAGTCTTGCGATTCGATATGCTTCAAATCCAGCGCATGACTGTTGTTCATACATAGTCACGATGCGCCGTGTGAGGCTATAGGAATTAGGAGGATATTGGAAGATCTGTTAGAGTGTAGCGGTTGTAACTACTCCAATATCTAAATAGAAAAATGTGGTTACCCTCGCCAATTTATGAAGCACTACCGACGGCTTATGTCGTCGTCGGAGTACTGCTATTGGGCGGCGTTTCTTACGTTGGCTTCGATGGCTCAAGAAGTCTGCTATATGCCGGCCTCGGCGTGGTTTGCATACTCACCGGCATCATGCTTGGTCGACGACGCAAGCAAACTCGGATCGACAAGTCCTGACTCCCCACCCGACTATTCCGCTGAAGAAATATCGTGAGTACCCGATCGAGGAGATGCGGGATCGGCTGGACGAGTTCTACGCGGACATCGACCGCCGTCGTACTGTGCGCGAATTCTCGGATCGCCCGGTGCCGCGCGACATCATCGAGACTGCCCTGAAAATCGCCAACACGGCGCCGAGTGGCGCAAACCTGCAGCCCTGGCACTTTGCTGTGGTCAGTGGGCTTGAGACGAAGAAGAAGATTCGGGAAGCGGCGGAGATAGAGGAGCGCGAATTCTATGAGCACCGCGCCTCGGAAGAGTGGCTCGCCGCACTTGCGCCGCTTGGCACGGACGACAAGAAGCCGTTTCTCGAGACGGCGCCGTACCTGATCGCCGTATTCCTGCAGAAGTTTGGGGTTCTACCAGATGGCCGCAAGGTAAAACATTACTACCCATCCGAATCAACGGGGCTCGCGACCGGCATGCTGATTACAGCCCTGCACCGAGCCGGCCTTGCGACGCTCACGCATACACCGAGCCCGATGAAGTTCCTTAACGAGATTCTCGGTCGGCCGGCGAGCGAGCGGCCGTTCCTGTTACTCGTCGTGGGATACCCTGCGAATGATGCAGAGGTACCCGACATCCAGCGCAAAGCGCTGGACGAATTCACGTCCTGGATAGACGATTAGCCCCAGAGGTGGAAGATTGCCGTTCCGGTAAACGTCCCCAGCGCATAGCCCAGCACCCCAACCAGAACACCCGGCGTGACCAGATCATGCCAGCCGCGAGCTGCGGCGAGCGCGGGCGCCGTTGTTGCGCCCAGTATTGCCGCGTTTGATGCGGTGACAAGTTCAGGCAGGGTCAGTTTGAACAGGCGACCCACCGCCAGCAGCACCACCAGGTGCACGCTAAGCAGGATCATGACGAGCACGATAAGGAGCGGTGCAATCTTCACCATGGCGACGAGATCCGCCCCTGCAGCAATTGCGGCGAAGAACACGAACGCGAGGCCGACGCCCAATTCAAATCCCCCATGTAGCCGCTCCATCCATTGCGGGAAAGCTGTTGCAGCGATGAGTGCCAGCCCCGTGATGATCGCGTAGCGAAGACTGGGCATTCCGATAGCAGCAGTAACCGCATCGCCCACCGCAACGAAGGTGATCGCCACGGCGAGGGCGAGCGTGAGGCTGGTCGCGCTTATCCGCTCGGCCGTTTCCACCGCGGCGGTCTCTTCCCCGTGTTCGTGCCGCGTGTAGTGCTTCGCAAGCCAGTTCAAACCAGGCAACAGTGCGAGCACGCTCAGGAAGACGGCGCTGAACAGGTTATCTGTCGCCGTTGCAGCAGAGAAAAACGACGCGTCTGTGCTTAGTCCCGTAATTTCACCAAGCGCCGCGTAGTTCACGGAGCCGCCGATGTAGGTGGATGCGAACAGGCCCGCGATGCCAGCCTCGCGCAGTGCGGGGTCGATGTCGGCGGCTGGCGCGAGGGAGCCAAGGTCCAACAGGCTGACGGCAATCAGCACGCCAATAACGGTGCCGACGCTGGCAATCAGAAAGGCGCCGGTCATGCGCGTGGTCTCGAACAGCATATGCCGCAGATTCGCCAACGCGGGTCTTCTCGGCCAGGAACGCGCCACCGGCGATGACAAAAAGGGCCGCCATCAGCGCGAAGTCGTTATCAGGGCTGATCAGTGTCATGTGTTTGCCACCCGTGTATGGAAGTAATTAGCCGGTGTTTTGCAGACCGTGGGCGATGCCGTTCACCGTCGCGAGCAAGGCGTCGAAAACCTCGCTGTCATCAAAGTTCGATTCGCGCCAGCGCGAGAGCAGGTCGACCTGCATCAGGCTGATCGGGTCGACATAGGGATTGCGCAGCATGATTGCACGTTGCAGCGTCACATCGCCCTCAAGAATTGACTCGTGTTCGGAGTACTTCAGGATGAGATCTCGCGTGAGTTCGAACTCCGCCTGGATGGTGGGGAAGAACCGTTCATGCAGGGTGTCACCGGCGAGTCGCGAATAAAGCTCGGCGATGCCGAGGTCAGATTTCGCGAGTACCATTTCGGCATCCGCGACCAGCGAACGCAGGAAGAACCACTCACCAAACATGTTCCGAAAGGCGTCTTCGCCGTACTTGTCGACCGCTTTCGAGATCCCGGATCCAAGGCCGTACCAGCCCGGGAGAATGAAGCGCGCCTGTGTCCAGGCGAAAACCCAGGGGATGGCACGCAGGTCGTCGATGCCCGACTGTGTGCGTCGTGACGATGGACGCGAGCCAATACGCATGCGTTCGATCACGTCTATCGGTGTGGCCGTGCGGAAATAGTCGTAAAAGTCCGGTGACTCGTACACGAGCTTGCGATAGGTATTGCGGCTCTCTGCCGCGATATCGTCCATGATCTCGTGCCACTCGGGCATGTCGTTGCCACGGTGGCGCGGCATGGCGGTCGCGAGGGCCACCGAGCCCGTGATCTGCTCCAGCGTGCGCAGGGCGATGCCGCGCAGGCCATATTTTTCATTGATGATTTCACCCTGCTCGGTAACTCGCAGGCGGCCGTTAACCGTGCCCGGCGGTGCGCCGAGGACACTAACGTGCGTCTTGCTGCCGCCACGGCTAACTGTGCCGCCACGGCCGTGAAACAGTGTGAGTTCGATGTCCTCGGACGACATCGCATTAACGAGCATTTCCTGTGCGTTCTGGATTGCCCATCGAGAGGAGGCCAGGCCGCCATCCTTGTTGCTGTCGGAATAGCCAATCATGATCGTCTGCTGGTTCTTGCGGCGTTTCAGGTGATCGCGATACAAGTCGGAACTCAACAGTGACTCAAGTATGTCCGGGCCGGCATGCAGGTCATCAACGGTTTCCAGCAAGGGCGCAACGTCGAGCGGCACGTCGCCGCGCCGATTGTGAAGTTCGCCCCATTGGGCAAGCAGCAACACCGAAAGGATGTCGTCTGCACCTTCGGTCATGCTGACAATGAACGGGCCGATCGCGCGCTCGCCGTACTTGCGTCGACAAAAAGCGATTGCCTGAAACACGGCCATAGTCTTGCGCGCCTGGGTGCTAAGAGTCATAGGCGCGTTTTCGCGCGTGTTGATGGCCTCGATGATGCGCTCCGCGCGCTCTTTGGCTGGCAGCTCGAGCCAGTCGTCTTCGCCCAGGCATTCGCCAACAACTTTGCGATGCACTTCCGCATCCTGGCGAACATCGAGCGTCAGCATGTGAAAGCCGAACGTGTGTATGCGGCGCAGCAGGCGCCGCACAACGAAGAGACCGGCATGCCGGCCCTTGTTGAATGCCAGGCTCTCCGCGACGAGCTCGATGTCATGGATCAGCTG
>JGI24723J26617_10000436_pt1 | contig 41594 bp, 39 predicted proteins | sample Cruoilmetagenom6_FD_26617 | JGI IMG/M metagenome (IMG submission 26617) | reverse complement strand
AAGGACCAGTTCCGCAACACTGAGTTCTCCCCTGAGCAAGACCCGCCAACCCTGCGAGGACCATTTTGGTGGTGGCGAACAGGCTTGGCGGTCTTCGCACTCTGTATTTTGGGCGTACTGATCCTGCGGCTGGCTTAGACCGGTTCGCGAATTGCCGATGTCAAAATAAAGTACCGCACTGCTCTTCCGGCGATCATGAAGTGCACCCCGTTTCTGGGCCAGCGGGAGCTGGAATTTTCCAGCAAAGTAAAACTGGATTACCGTGCTGTCGAAAATAACTGCTTCATCAATCGACCGAAGTTGAGATTTTGTCTTGGGTTTTGGTGTCGAAATCTGATGCGTCATGGCGTTCGTGAAGCTGCTCGTTCAATGGGCCGCGCGTACGGTTTACAATCCGGCCACGTTGAACCGCAGGCCGGGCAAGTATGTCCTCTGCCCAACGACGTAGATTTGANTAGCTTTCAACATCAAGAAATTCTCCGGCATCGTAATTTTCNCCGAGNACCAGCAGNCCATACCAAGGCCAAATCAGCATGTCGGCGATGGTGTAGTCATCACCGCCCAGGTAGCGATGATTTGCCAATTCACGGTCCAACACATCCATCTGCCGTTTTATTTCCATAGTGAAACGGTTGATCGGATATTCAAGTTTTTCAGGTGCATAGGTGTAAAAATGCCCGAAACCGCCACCAAGATATGGGGCGGAACCTTGAAGCCAGAACACCCAATTCAAAGTTTCGGTGCGTTTACCTGCTTCTGCGGGCAAGAAGGCACTGAACTTCTCTGCGAGATAAAGGAGGATCGAACCGCTCTCGAATACGCGGATACCGGTATCTCGATCCATCAAAGCTGGAATTTTTGAATTCGGGTTCAAGGCTACAAACCCCGAAGAAAACTGTTCGCCATCGCGAATGTTGATCAGATGTGCGTCATATTCTGCGCCGGTCATGCCAAGTGCGAGTAGCTCTTCAAGCATGATGGTGACCTTTTGCCCATTCGCTGTACCCATAGAGTAAAGCTGAAGCGGGTGACGTCCGACGGGAAGTTCTGCGTCGAAGGTTGCACCAGCGATGGGTCGATTGACCTTGCCCCAATCGCCACCACTTTCAGCATCCCATGTCCAGACCTTTGGGGGGACGTAGCCAGTCATAGTCTTTGTTCCCTATTTAATGCATGCTTCCATAAACCTGCTGCGAGTGAGTAAGGGAGAGTTTGCATGGTTGACTTAGCAACGCCTGCGAACCTCCGCCGGCGGTGTGCCGTGAAAGGCATTTCTCAGCAAAATTCCAAGCCCAGAAGACTCTAATTCGCGTGGGTTCCAGTATGGATTNGCAAGGACCTGTTCGACGACACGTTCAATGCAATTTTCGGGCATACCAAGACTGGCAACAGACATAGTCGCGCCGAGTCGGCTCGCACTTTCGTACAATGCATACGGCGCATCCTCCTCCTCAATGGCAGAGGTTATAGCGGCAACAGCTTCCGGCGCCGCAGACGCATTATAGTATAATGCATGCGGCAATATCGCGGTGTGAAGTTCCGCGTGCGGCAAGTCGAACATTCCGCCGAGCGTGTGGCACAATTTATGGTGCAGGGCCATTCCCACAGAACCCAGACACACGCCGCAAAGCCACGCGCCATACAACATCTGGCTTCGCGCGCCGACATCGAAGGGATCTTGTTTAATTCTGGGCAGGGAACGATATATCGAACCGATACCCTTCTCCGCCAATAGCGAAATCACCGGATTTGACTCGCGAGCATACAACGCCTCCACGGCGTGGGCCATGGCGTTGAAACCGCTCGTAACCGATATCGAAACCGGCAAGGTTAGGGTCATATCTACATCGTAAAGCACCGAATTGGGCAATATTCTGGGATCAGAACGGGTGACTTTCTTCCCATCCTCAGTTTCACCGAGAATCGGCGTAACCTCCGAACCCGCATAGGTAGTCGGCACAGCGATATGTGGCAACGAAGTACGTATTGATATTGCTTTGCCAAGGCCGATCGTTGATCCGCCGCCTACCGATATGACTCCATCAACCCCTAGGTTCTTCACAACATCCAGTGCCTCACGGGTAACTGAAAGAGGTGTGTGCATCCGAGCGCCAGAAAACACCCCGACCGAACGGCCCGATAGCATTCCGGCAATTTCTTCTGCTTGCCCTTTCTGCTGAGGCGTCGCAATAATCAGAGCCCGCTTGATGGCAAAATGATCAATCTCCCCCGGCAGTTTCGAGATTGTTCCTGAACCAAATACAACCCGAGCCGGGTTTGCCTTGTAGACGAAATCACGCATATCGTTCCTAGTCCGAAAGTAAACTCAATAGAAGCTGCCGATACCGACCGGCATTTACTTCAACAGAATGATCCGCCGCGTAGCCGCATTGCGGAATATGTTTCCTGTGACAAAGTTTGTCTTCGCTGCACAGTTTGCGAGTTATNGCTTGACCATCACAAAATCAAAATGTGAACGCCATTCGGTATCACCATTTACCCGGTCGAATGGAGCGACAAGTGTATTCTTGACGCCGAATACAGCATCCGAGCTGATGTATGGATCGTCACCCACAAAGGTGTGTGTGACGATTTCCTCATATCCTGGTGCGGAAACCAGAAAATGCATATGTGCGGGCCTATATGGATGCCGGTCGAGCGCGGCGAGCAGCTTTCCGACCGGTCCGTCATCGGGGATTGGATAGCTCACCGGCTTGATGCCCAGAAAGGCATAGTGCCCACCTTCATCGGTTACGAACCGGCCCCTATTATTCCATTTCGGCTGGGTATCGGGTTGTTGTACATCATAAAAACCATCAGCATTGTCCGACCACACATCGATGGTGGCACCTTTGATCCCTTTGCCGTTGATATCAATCACTGCGCCTTCGAAGAGGCAGGATTCGCCCTTGCCATCGAGGGAAATATTATCTCCCATTTTCCGTAAGGGCGCGTTCTTAACATAAAATGGCCCACGAACAGTGTTTTCCGTCGCACCTGCTTCTCTGCGGTTGTTCATTGAATCGACAAGCATGGATAATCCGAAAACATCAGAAAGCAGGATGAACTCTTGCCGCTCCTCCGAGCAAATCTGTCCGGATTTGGTCAGGAAATTAATCGCCATCTCCCATTCCGCCTGGGTCAGCTCGACGTCCTTTGCAAACGCATGCAGATGACTGACGAGCGACGTCATGACGGACCTGAGCCGCGCATCAATCTCGCTCCCCATGCGGCTATTGACCACCTCAACGGAGGCTTCTTCCGAAAAGTATCCCATCATGAAAACACCAACTTTTCTTTTGCTTTCCACCTCGGCTCCGGATTGGTCGCAACCAATCTTCGAATTGGCGAAGACCCGTTTCCGGTAATCTGCTTGCATTGNCATACGGCGCAAACATTCAATGGTCCCGTTTCGCCATGTGTGACGNGCCTACAACTTTGTCAGGATGCCGCCATTCATCTCAAGTACTTGGCCCGAATAGAAAGAACCNGCTTCAGATGCGATGAATACGACAGGCGGTCCGAGCTCCTCAGGTTTAGCCCAACGACCAACAGGGATCATGCTNTCAACAAGGCTTTTGAAATCTTCCTGACTAGCCAGATCCTGAGACATTTCGGTGACAAAGAATCCCGGCGCTACAATATTGCTGGTTATGCCATACGGTCCCAGTTCCATTGCAAGCGCACGATTCATCGCAGTCAGCGCGCCTTTTGCCGCCGCATAAGGAGCCATAGGCATCATGATCGCATCGACCGCAAGCGATCCGGTGATCACGATACGGCCCCACCCTTTCTTTTTCATCGCTGGAGTAACAGCGCGGATCTGGTTCATTGCACCGAAATAGTGCACCTCCATCAGCGCGCGGATTTCCTCGTCGCTGTACTGGTCCAAGTCCTTTCGGTTCTGAAATCCGGCATTGCTGACGAGAATATCGATCTCCCCAACAGACTTGGCGATACCCGAAAGCACTTCCTTGGTTTTTGCAGCGTCCGTTACGTCATACTGCGCGGCGGTACCCTTAAGTCCCCGCGATTTTAGATCTTCGACTTTTTCTGCCAGTAGGTCCGCATCCAGGTCATTCAACACGACATGCGCACCAGCCTCGGCAAGTGCACTTGCTATCCCCCACCCAAGACCGCGTCCTGAACCGGTAACAAGGGCGACCTTTCCGTCGATTCCAAACCATTCCTGTAACATGCATCATTCCTTCTTATCTTTCTCGCCAACTTTTTGTATATTTTATGAAATATCTATCGGACCNCATAATACATCTTATTAGATGTTATCTTTATACTTTTCAGAAAGNTCCTTATCTACTTCATTATCACTTCCATTGATTANGATGANATAAATTCTATAAAGNGCAAAAATCAAAATCATAAATCCAGCAACAGGTATNGTAGACCAAAATACCCATCTNGGTATCCAAAGCAGTCCACTGTATTGCTCAACACCAAAAGCGAACGTAATGCCTGAATAAAACATTATCAGACCAAACAAGAAAACGAACAATTCGCTTATTATTCTTACAATAACTCTCAGTTTTCCCGTTACAACATCAACCAATCCGCTTGCCCTGAAAATGGTTGCATCAAGAACAGCTAGGCCGATAGTCAAATAGATCATCCAGGCAAAGCAAAGCTCTACAACTTCGTCCCAACCCGCATAGTGAATGACAGGAAATTTACGCAGAATAATCGACATCATGATCAGAACCAGCATGGTTACGAAACACAACGTGGCTGGGATTCGCACCATATTAAACAGAAGGGCTCGAGCATTGTTTTTCATAGGTTGCACTCCCAGTTCAGAAGCCGAACAAACGCGGCAAGAAGAGCGATACCGCAGGTACATAAGTGACGATAATGAGTGTCAGCATCAGAGCGATGAGATATAACCAGTTCTCCCGGACGACGGTCCAGACCGAAACCTTGCTGATCTCCGCAACTACGAACAGGATAATTCCGACCGGCGGCGTTACCAGGCCAATCAGAATGTTCAAAACGAACATCACTCCGAAATGGACCGGATCCATTCCGATAGCCTGGGTCATCGGCAAGAGCATAGGACCAGCGATGATGATCAGAGCAAGACCTTCAACGAACATCCCGAAAAAGAGCAGGACCAGATTTATGATCAGCAAAATCAGCCACGGTGTGTCGGAGAGAGCCAGTGCCCACGATACCAGTTCGCGCGGAACTTGTTGCTGAATAAGCACCCAGCCAAANGCGTTTGCCGCAGCGACGATAAAAGTAAGCTGCGCGGTCTGGCGGGCACTCTCCCAAAANACCTTAGGCAAATCGCGCCACTGCATGCCCCGGTAGAAGTAAATTCCCACGATCAGTGCGTAAATACTGGCAATTGTCGCCGCCTCAGTTGGGGTGGCGATGCCGGTTATGATTGAACCAACGACCAGCACTGGCATGATGATAGCCGGGGTCGCGTAAAATATGGTGCTGACACATTCGCGGAATGGAGGCCTGTTTTCCGAAACCGGCAGATTCTGGACGCGGGCGAAATATGCGACAGAAACCATCAAGACGGCCCCCATCAGCAAACCAGGAAGAATTCCGGCAAGAAACAGGGCGCTAACCGATACGCCAGCCATACTCCCGAAGACCACAAACGGGACGCTGGGTGGAATGATTGCACCAATCGGGGCGGATGACGCTGTAATAGCCGCTGCAAAACCCGGCTTATAACCGCGCTTGATCATCTCACGAATTTCAATACGCCCCAATCCGGCCGCATCAGCGACCGCCGAACCAGACATGCCTGAGAAGATCATGCTGCCGACAACATTGACCTGACCCAACCCGCCACGGGTCCGACCGACCAACAGGTTCGCCACTTTGTAAATGGCATCGGTCGTTGCCCCAGCATTCATCAAATTGGCGGCCAAGATAAAGAATGGCACGGCCAACAATGTAAACGATCCGGAAATGGCATACATGCGGCTGGGCAACATGACGAGCATGTCCAGTCCACCAACCAGGAACATAATCGCCGCCGTGGTAACACCGATCGAAACCGCAATCGGAATCCCCACCAACAACAAGGTGAGGAGTAGAAGAAAAGTGAGAAACAGAACCAAGCCATCTACTCCAAGATAAGACCCATACACGATGAATTACCCCGGCTTGCCACTTAATGAGCGAGCCGAGGCAATTGGGCTTCTTCAGTTATTTCCTGGCTGAATCGACCAGCGCTATGAATTCATCCATTGCGCCTTGTCCGCCAGCAGCACCGTCAACATACTCGTAAGTCTCTTTCATCAGAGCCCTAAACGGCGCGGGGTCAGGCTCCGTGATCTTGATGCCAGCTTCCTTGAATATGCCCAGCACCTCTTTATCCAGCGCCTTTACTGCTTCATGAGCAATCGCACCGGCCTTGTCGGCCTCCTCTTGGAAAATTGCTTTCTGTTCATCGGTTAACTCGTTCCAGGAAGCATTGTTCGCAATGAGGATCGCCGTTGTATAGGCGTGGTTGGTGAGAGCGAAATGGTCGATCACCTCATGGAACTTCACGTCATAAGTGATGTTAATGGGGTTGTCCTGCCCATCGATGGCCTTGGTCGCCAGCCCCATATACACTTCTTGAAAGTTCATGGTGACGACATTGGCGCCCAGCGAACGGAACAGTGTTTGCAACATCGGATCGTTGGTCACCCGCATCTTCATACCATTCAGATCGTCCGGGGAATTAATCGGCCGCAATGCATTTGACATCTGCCGGAAACCCCACTCGAAGGGCGCGATATAGGTGAAGCCAGAATCCGCAACTTCCTTTTCCCACCAGGCTTTACCAGGCCCAGTCATGAAGCTTCTTACATGGTCGTACCCGTCGAAAACATAGGGCGCACGGTGAAGAAGAACCCGCGGATTGATCGTTTGGAGCTGGTGCGCTGAAACCAGCGCCAAATCTACAGCACCCCGTTGAAGCTGCTCCATTTGCTCCTGGGACGTACCGAGCGCACTATTGGGAAAGAGCTCAAGCGTAACCTCCCCATTGGTCCGCTCTTTGATCCGCTCTGCCATCGCTTTATAGGCGTCATGGTTTGGATGCTTATCCGAGCTGACGTCGGTCAAACGCAGAACGGTTTTTGCCTCGACTGCCTGTGGTCCCAACAATAAGGCACCTGCAACTGCCCCCGTAAGCACCAGCGCTCGAAAAGGGTTCTTGAACGTGGATTGGATAGACATACTCATTTTATTCCTCCCAGTTTCCTCGAATTTCGCATACAAAGTTTCACAAAATTCATGCATGCGATATAGTTCTTATATGCGAATATTTCGCCGTGTTGTCAATTTTTAATTTTCCCCTCCGCGAATTTTTGTNCATGCCTTTGTCTTTGGTCATGAATATGAACAAANCTTCCNCCAAACAATTTCTGGAAGCCTGTTCGTTTTCCGTTATTCAAGATCCTGTAGCACCAGCTCCGCCCCGCGCTCTGCAACCATTACCGTAGGCGCATTAGCGTTCGCCACAGTGCAGCAAGGAATCACAGACGCATCGATTACCCGCAGATTGGACACACCCCGGACACGCAATTGCGGATCAACCGCACAGCTAGCATCGGAGCCCATAGCAGCGGTTCCCACAATGTGTCCGCTTGGAATACCGGTCCGCAGTGCAAAATCTACAATCTCGTCATCGGTTTGCACNTCATTGCCAGGGTTCACTTCTTCAACAAACCATTTTGCGAATGCCGGAGCGGCAAAGATATTGCGCGCTACNCGGAATGCTCTCGCAAGCACCTTCCGGTCCTCTTCNTTAGACAGGAAGTTCGAGACGATAGCTGGTGCNTCCATTGGATCCGCCGTACGTGCATACACTTGACCAACGCTTTCAGGAAATGAACCCCATACGCCGACCGTCATACCCGGCTTGCGCTCCAACTTGGCAGGCCTATCATAACTTCCTGGCGCAAAAGTCAGTTGCGCGTCAGGGCAAGACAACCCTTCTCGCGTACGTATCAACGCTGCAGCAGACCCCGGAGAATTGACAAGAAGGCCGCGACCGGCAACCACATAGGCAAATATCTCTTTGAGCAGAGCTGCTCCACGGCTTGTTTCATTCATTGTCCGCACACCCGCGAGCCGTGCGCTCATTCGCGCAATTAGGTGATCACGCAGATTTTGACCAACCGCCGGATTGGCGGCTACCACGGAAATGCCGAGTTTACGCAAATCGTCTGGTTTCCCCACACCCGAGAGCTGCAGAATATGGGGGGTACGGAAAGCGCCGCCGGAAAGGATCACCTCACGGCGAACCTTTACCTGCATGATCTTGTCTCCTTGACGAAACTCCGCACCGACAGCTTTTGTCCCTTCAAAAAGAATACGCTGGACCTGCGCATTGGTTATTACAGAAAGATTGTCTCGCTTCCGCGCCCGACGAAGATAGCTTTGCCCAGGATTGGACCTAAAACGACCGCTGCGATTCTGTTGGAACAACGCCGCTCCCTCTCGGAGAGTGCCGTTCATATCTTCATGGACCGGAATGCCACATTGCGCCGACGCAGCCAGGAAAGCTTCTGTTAGAACATGAGGTTCGTCAGGCAAAAGAACTGGTAGCGGCCCATCCCGACCCCGTTGTCCATCTGTATTTCCCTTGTAATTTTCGGCCTTGCGATAAAGCCGCTCGGCTTCCCGCCAAGTCCACCCCTCACAGCCAAGTTTTTCCCAGTACTCGTGCTCTGTCGGGTCGGTGCGCACATGCACCATAGCATTGATCGAACCGGTGCCGCCCAGCACCCGCCCCTGAGGATAAGGAAACCGCCGACCACCAACACGGCGGTCTGGTTCAGTTTCAAGCGCCCAGTTCAGCACCGGATTCCTCTGCAGGAAGAACGAAGCGGCAGGAATATGGATAAAGGGATGCCAGTCTTTAGGACCGGCCTCGATAACGACAACCTTGAGCTTACCCGATTCCGTCAGCCTGTCCGCAACAACCGAACCGGCAGAACCCGCACCAACAATACAATAATCCGCTTCAATACTATCCGTCATTTCAATCTTTCGTTTTCTTCATCGCCCCCAACTGGGGTGACGGATTCCCTGACATCCATTGGAAATGGCAGGGTACCCGGTCTCCACAGTTGCGGCCGCTGCATGGTGTGGATCCGAGGAGACCCGAGAGACTGGTGTTGTGGAGCACTCCAGTCAGACGTTACATTATATTACATCATCTCCACATATTAGAACAATTTGTCAATTCCGCAAACTTTTTCTATGTTTCGATCCCGCATGAAGNGAAAGATCCTGGATCGAAATNTTTTCAGCCGGGAACCACCTCACTTGACAAAACACCCAGATCNCTACATTTTTATATCAGTGAATTTGTTCTATATACAGAACATAATGCAAAATTGGAAATGGCTACGCCGTGCANCGGGCTCAACCCCGCAAGCTAACTGGCAGCGCAAAAACTGNCTGGAATATTTGCGATGGTGGCGGATGTCCGATGAAGACCTTTGTTTCACCGCCCATTGATTGTTTCAGGCAACGATAATCGGGAGAAGCCAATCATGATTGAAAAAACTACGTCCTATGAACTGGGCGTGCACACCTGCGGATTCATCTGGAACTGGCAGGCTATTGAAGCGGTACAGGAGCTTATCGAGGCCGGGATCAACCGGTTTTCACTTTGTGCACAGCCACCCCACGTTGATGTGCGGAGAATTACGGAGGATCAGAAAACCGAACTGCGCAACGCGGTCACCAATGCCAATGGTGAAATCAGCGCTCTCGATTTTCCGAGCATCGACATCAATCTCTGCAGCGCCAACCCTGATGCGGTGAGATATTCTATCGAACAACACCTCATGCTGATTAACACAGCAGCCGACCTGCAATGCCGATGGGCAGCAACATTACCCGGGCGCCGACACGGCCTTCTTCCCCCTCCCGACGACCGCCTGCATGACGTCATGCGCCGTTCATTCGACCAACTTTCGCTAGAAGCCAGCCGCAAAGGTGTGCGCCTGCTAGTGGAAAATCATCCCCTAAGCCTTCTGCCAAAAGGCAGCGACATAGCCAGCTTCATCCGGCAGCAGCGCTATGACAATATCGACATTGTTTACGATATCACCAACGCGTTATTCATTGACGAGGATCCAGACGAAGGACTGCGATCCTGCAGCGATTATTTGGTCGCCGTCCATCTGTCAGACACGCCTGCTGGCCAATGGCGACATGATCGGGTTGGTACCGGATCTGTGGATTTTGATTCCGTTCTTAAAACCTTGTGCGAGATAAATTTTTCGGGTCAGGCCATCCTCGAGATCATATCCACAAACGCGCTGCCGGAAATACTGGAATCCCGCGCCTTTCTATCGGAGCGCGGATGGAATTTCCGTTGATATATAAAACCATGAAAATGTTCAGGGCTAAGCAAAATGGCTCGAAGATAAGTCGCGAATATAATTCTATTTGCGCAAATTTGAACGTGTATCTACCAAAAAACTCTTAGGAACACCGCAATGAAAGCTGAAAGCAAGACCGTAACATTTGATACTATCACTACCCACTACTTAGAAGCGGGCAAAGGACCGACCGTATTGCTTCTGCATGGCGGTGAATTTGGTGCAGCAGCAGAACTCAGCTGGGAATTTACAATTGATCACCTGAGCCGATCCTATCGCGTTATCGCACCTGACTGGCTGGGCTATGGCGGCACGGACAAAATATATGACTTTACCCGCGGCGGCAGACGGCGCATTGAACACATGGCCAGTTTCATTCGTCACATGGGCATTGGTGGCAGCCATATAGTCGGCCACTCAATGGGCGGAACTATACTGGCTCAGATCATTTCCACTGAAGCGGAACTGTTTCAGGCTCGCTCTGCCACCCTGATTTCCGGTGGCGGCGTAGTCCCCGACAACGCGGCACGCCAGACTCTGATGGATTATGACTGCACCCGAGAATCCATGCGAGAAGTTCTGAAAGTACTTTTCTACGACCCCAAATGGTCGCAGAACGAAGAATATCTGGAACGCAGGCTAAAACTGAGCCTTGTACCCGGAGCTTGGGAATGCACCGCAGCAGCCCGTTTCAAGAATCCAACTCTTCCAGAGCGCAGCCAATTTGGCCATGAAGACAAGAATCCTTATGAGAAAATATCCATACCAACTCTTGTGATTGCCGGCGCTAACGACCCCTTGCGCGAAAAGGGTTACGCCAATGAAATGGCAAAGCGAATTCCCGATAATGAACTGCATATACTCGAACAATGCAGTCATTGCGCGCAGATAGAAAAACCGCAGGAAGTACTTCCCCTAATGACTGATTTTCTTTCAAGAGCCCAGAACAAAACTACAAATGCACGGTAATCTCAAACAGAATCGACACCTAATGCCAGAGGCAAATCTTTATTTTGAATATACGTCGGATCCACCTGGTAGAGACAGTAGCTCAGGAGTGGCCGCGACCATGGCTTCCAATCCGGCGGCATAATCGCAAAGGCGCCGCAATGTTTTTGTCGTTGTCTGTTTAGCGGCATTTACACCATCATCGATGCCTATCGCAGCGATTGCATTGCCAGATGCATCGAGGACAGGAATAGCCAATTTGCCCTGAACATTATCGAAATCTGTCGTCGCTGAGAAATANCCGACTTCCCGAATCTTGCCAAGCAAGCCAAGGTCCAATTCTACACTGGTCTGTTCGGCATAGGNACCTTGCTCTGCAGATGGCAAATTAGCCAGAATTGAAAGACCCGATGCAGAAAGATGCAGCGGATCAATAGCACCAATTTGTGCGCCTTCCAGCGCCATTTCGCTGCTGCCAAAAGCAATCTCCGCGCGTAATCTTTTCCACCCGAGGCGAAGATCGAGACTGACAACCGCTTGCATTTCCGATGCAGCCTCACGCAATAACGCTGTTGCGGCTTTGCGAAGCGGGATTGCAGCGAAACTCATTCTAATAAGGTGGTGAAGCGAAGGTCCAGCCTGAAAATACTTGGAATAAGGAACTCTTTCCACATAGCCGGTATATTCGAGAGTTCGCAATGCCCTGTGCGTCTGCCCCGCAGGCAAATCAAGCATGTTGCATATTTCAGACGAACTGATGGCTGCTTGCGCTGTGCCGAAACAGCGAAGGACGTCAAATATTGGACCTGATGAGCGACTCAAAATAAATCTCTATCTAATAAAGGACCTATCGGACGCAGGGTAATGGGCATTGAGCACCCGGGTCTCCGCATTCAAACGGTCCATGATTTTACCCATAGGCTCAAGGAGAGCCATGAGTTTATCCATTGGAAACTGTTCCGCCTGTCCGCCAATGGCAATTGCACCAAGCGATTGCTTACTACTATCTAGCACCGGAAACGCAACAGCATTTCCGGTCGGCATATTATCCCGAAACCCTAAAGCGTAGCCCGCACGACGAATGCGCTGTACTTCTTTACGCAAAAGCTCTGGCTCAGTAATTGTCGTTGGNGTGATCGACTGCAGTGGTGAATTNTGCGCGATATATTGGTCTATCCGATGATCGGACATGAATGCAAGTACCGCTCGCGAGCCGGGACCAGCATGAAGCGGAATGGGTTTTCCGTACATTACGCGTGTCACGATCGGATTTCGCCCTTCGATGCCTTCTACAACAATAGTATAATTGCCGTCCAGCACCGATAACGTGACCGTTTCTCCGGTAAGATCATGTATTTCACGCATATATTGCATGCAAATATTCTTCAGATCCAACGCATCGGGAACTGTGGCTGGAAACTCGAAGCCGGCGGTTCCCAGGTGATAACGCTTGCTTTCAGGATTACGATTGACAAAACCCTCTTCCATCAGGGTCTGCAATGCTCTGAATGCAAGGTTCTTTGAAATTTCCAGCGCTTTGCTTACTTCCGTTACCCCAACCGAGCGNTCCGAGTTGGCTACGACAAAATCCAGAATTTTTAAAACCCGAAGAGTGGACTTATTCAAATAGTCCAAATTCTGCTCGCGTTCTATAATTTGGCGCGCCATTCATATTCTCCATTAGCCGGACTCCTCTTACGGAATAATTTGGTCGTTGTGAAGTACTACCTTATATAGAATTCAACAGGTGTGCTGTTTGCCAAGGTTGAAACGCAACCAAAATACAGAAGGCCTGCAAAAATTCAGAATCCGTCCGTTTGTCGTCCGTGAGGAACGCTGTGGGTCCAGCGACATCCTTCACTCGTGCTTTGCCCTGCTTCTTGGTCGCAGTCCGCACACTGCCTTATTTGTTACAAAATTGCTCGGAAGGAACTAGATCGGGAACGGTCCCTCGAAACACCGGGCGCTACCGTAAAGCAAGCTCTGACGTTCTACGGACAGGCAGTGAAACCTGTCGACAACCTCATCAAATGCAGAAGAATTTCAATTTCGACCACTACTTTCCCGCAGTCAGAGCAGCCAGGGCTTAATACGGTTGTTCCACGTTACCAACGACGGCTGATGAACGGCGCACTCTTGTCCCATGTCCAATGACAATCAACATAGATTTTCGGGGCGCCTGCTTGTGCCGCGACTTGTTTCAGGCGCGAATGGTATAGCGCTTCCCACCTCGCACAGAAATGAAAATCTAGCAGGCAAGCTTCTCGAGAAACCGCTTCGCATTTTCAGCAACGCGAACCGCGCGTTCATTTGGCGACAAATGTGCGTCCGCCTTTACCGGCACCTCAAATGCAATCGGCACATTGTCCGGGATCAACTCCATAAGCTCGGCGTTCGGAAGCACGCCATCACCAATATGCATTCGTTTGGTCCGCGCTTCATCGCGCAGTTTCTCAAATGGAGGTATCTCGGCCAAGCCGTCACAGATTTGAAAGTGAACGAAATGGACTGGATCAATTTCCGCCAGATCTGATGCTGTGTAACCACCACGCGCCAGATGAAACGCGTCGATAACAAGACCTACATTTTGGGCATTTACCGCGCGTACAAGGTCATGAGCTTCCTCGAGAGTTGCAATATCCCGGTAGCGCATGAACTCCACACCGACCTTGATGCCAAATGCAGCAGCGCGTTCCGCGAGAAAGGCCAGATTCTCTGTATGTTTTCCGGTTGCCGATCGATCACCTTCGCGGGTAATTTCATTTCCAATGCAAGAAACGTGATTGGCACCTAACTGCACGGCGATCTCAAGATAGGGATCAATTTCTTCTTCGGGAAGATNTGGAGTGAGAACGAAGGCCTCGCAATCCAAAACACCGACATTGAACNTTTCACATGCATCCANAATTTTCTGGAGTTGATCTGCATTGCCAATGACAGGATAATCCAGCGGACCATCGCGTGCTGAACGTGNAAACAATCCAACGCGTCNAAATCCGGCCTTACCGGCAGCCTCGATAAATTCCTCAGGTCGCACTTCCGACATTGTGAGAAATCCAAGCGAACAATCGCTCAATTTATACATGGTTCAGTGGCCCTCTGACCTATCCCGAAAACGCCGACCCCATCCAAAAAGACGAGGCCGGCAGACAGTCACGGCATTGCAGTTTCGGGCTGGTCGAGCGTCATTTTAATGCCATCCATGGCAAGAACGTACCCGTTCGCTCCGAAAGCACAAATCACGCCGGTAGCCTTGGGNCGGATATAGGCAAGTTTCCGGTATTCTTCATAAGCTTCGGTATTGGCCATATGCAACTCTATATAGGGACAGGTTGCGATAAGCAGGGCGTCATACAGAGCAACAGAGGTGTGGGTCAAACCGGCAGGATTAATGATAATGCCCGCAATTTTGTCGCGAGTTTCATGGATCCAGGTGATCAGCTCACCCTCATAATTAGATTGACGCCAATCGACGTCAAATCCAAGTTCTTCGCCGCGTTTGCGTACCATCTTCTCGATATCAGCCAACGTCGTGCGACCATAGACTTCCGGGCGCCTTACGCCCAGCATGTTCATGTTTGGCCCGTTCAAGTAAAGCAATGTGCGTTTGGACAAATTCTTACTCCTTTGCTTCGAAATGATATATCTTTTGAAATTCGCCGAACCATGAACCCGGCTGGCTGATCAAGAGGCCACCATTGGCAGGGTTTTCAGACGGACGCTCTGAATTCGCCAACCATCAGGTTTTCGAACAAATTCGGAACGGCAATCGGTGATGACCGAAACGCGCCCCGGGCCGTCTCGCCAGTCGGTAATAAGCATGGTCGAACGACCAACCGCATGGTCATCATGGTCGCCCTTGAAAAGAACGATATCCGAGTTCTGGTGTCGTACCAGGCCGCGGAAAATTTTACGGCGTCCGATCATCAATTCATGCAAGGCATCGCGCCCTTCGGTAGCCCCTGCCGGCGTTTCGAGCCCGCCGACAGATGCCGGNCTTGGATTGAGCCGTTCAAAACAACCNTTTTCTGAAAACAACCCTGCCCATTCCTCAGCATTGCCGTCATTGATATAATGGCANTACAGGTTCATAAGCCTAATGATCTGACGCTCATCCTCGAGACTGAGTATCTTGTCGGTCATGACGTTTCCTCAAAAAAAGAGTTGATTTAGTTGCCGCAGACAGGGAAGAGATCACACTGCTCCAGGACAATCGGGTAAGTACCAAGTGCACCAGTTTATTGATTGAAACGGACACATATGAGATTTATTTCGAATGGAGGAAATTGCTTCCCCGCATCATTTCCATGCGACCACCGTCTAAGTTTCCACTCAACCGGTCAGATTNATAATTTTGCCCACCCAGTTTTCNTGCACTTTGACCTCAAATGACAAATCTTCCGTCAAATTGCCGGAATTAGATTTTATGAACAAATTCTCATGAGAGAATATATTTAGCAGCCGCTCATTACCCATGATGTTGCCGTTCAACATCCACAATAAATTCCGCTTACCGACTTACCGCAATCATTCAGTGGAATCGGCATTTCCTTGCAGCCACCGTTTTCCACGCGCGTACAAGGCCTCGACCTCTGGCCCGTGGAGACCGGGCATGTCCAGCTTGACGTCATAGCCAATACTTTGCTGGAGATAGGCCAGATGACGATAACCTTCCGGAAATTTTTGCAGCACGGCCTCGTCGAGTTGCAATTCGCCGCTGGGACTTACCACATCAATACGATCTTTCTCGTATATAGGCTGGCGCAGAACCAAGCCCCATCGATCGTCTCGCTTTTCCAGGAAATCGTAGAAACGTCCAGTGCATACGACATCACATGACACACCCGCGACTTTGGCACGCTGATTGATCGTCATTTTAGTTTGCGAAATTGCTCGATTACCCGCAAGATCTATAGAGATCCCTCCCAGAAAATGCAGTATTCGAACACCGTCTTCGAACCCCGATTTGCTGACCGCGATAAACTCGTCAGCNCTCCCCTGAAACCAGGTCGCCATCATCACACCGTCATCGTGCCACAATGTACGAAAGCGCTGCCAGTCACCAGCATCGCGCCACACCGCCCAGTTTTCCAAAAGCTCACGGATGACTAACTGATCGGCCCGATTATTCTGCATTATGCATTCTCCATATTCAATATTTATTCTATATACCGAACTAATTCACATTGTAAACCATTCNGCCTAAAATTTCTGGATAATATGATGCCGGATTCTGCGTTCCCGAATACAACTAGGTTGTCAAAATATACCGTGGACTTTGCTGGAAGCCGGGATTAGATTTGATGCGGTGATCCGTATTTGTGGTCGGCTGTCAACACATCTCATGATCAAAGCCGTAAACTCATTCAANCTGANGTGAGCCGCTTGATCTGCTGATACATAAATTTTTTGAGGGATCAGAACATTGTGGACAGGAAAATCGAATTGAGTATGCAAATCGAAGATAACAAAAAAAGCGCAGGCGAGCCGGGCACAGTTAAATCGGCCACGCGAGTTCTTGATCTGTTTGAATTTCTGGGACGTTGGGACTCGGAGAAGACGCATACTGAGATTGCGGAAGAACTTAGAATTCCCAAAAGCAGCCTGACACAGCTTTTAAAGACTTTGGTGCAGCGCGAATACCTTACTTACGTTCCTGCCGCCAAGGGTTACGGCCTCGGTCCGGCGGTCGCCAAACTTGCTAAACACCTCCGCGATGGAAACGACATTGTCGCGGTAGCCGAAGGTGTTCTGCCATGGGTTATGTCAGAAACGGGAGAGTCTTGCGCTTTGAATTTCATCAAGGGTGACAAGTCTGAAGTGGTGGCCTGCGCCATAAGCCCACGCCGCTTACTCTATCATATGCGACTTGGCGATACCGCTCCTCTTTATGCAACATCAGGCGGCAAGGCGCTTTTGGCCTACCTTCCTCCGGAAATGCTGGAGGACTATCTCGGTCGCGTCGTGTTTGAAAAGATCACCTCTCAGACAATCGACAGCGTCCCTGCACTGGTAGCTGAACTGGAAAAGGTTAGGTCAGAAAAAGTGGCATTCGTTGTCGAGGAATTTACCACCGGAATTGCCGGTGTGGCTCGCCCCATACTAAGCACCACCGGCTTTCCTATTGCCTCATTAAATATAGCCATGCCGTTGGCACGATTCGACAATCGCATGCGCGAGAACTGCATTTCAACCCTTGGCAAGGCAGTTGCAAACATTCAGGAACGCCTGCACAAAGCCACCCGCTAGCCAGCGCCTAAATCCATTTCTGTTCAGACTGCTCTAGAAATTTTGCGAGCTGCTATATAAGCAAAGGTCAATATCGGCCCAAGTGTAATACCAGGCCCCGGATAGGTCCCCCCGGTCATCGATTGCATATCCAACCCGATTGCGTGCAGCCCTTCAAGCGGGTTGCCCTCAACATCCAGAACCCGGGTTTGTGCGTCGGTCACCAATCCGCGTGCAGATCCCAAATCCCCGGAATGGATTTTGATCGCAAAAAACGGAGCCTGCTTAATCGGTGCGAGGCAAGGGTTCGCAGGCAGCAGACCTGGATCGCCTAAAGCACGATTATAGGAGTTCGACCCCTTGCCGAAAACGTCAGTTCCCTGCGTGACCCCTTCATTGTGGGTTGCTATCGTATCAAGAAACGGTTCAACCGGAACACCTATCTTGCCCGCCAGTATTTCAAGGGAAGATGCTTTGATCAGATAGCCACTGCGCGCAAGTTTGTGGTTAAACATAAAAGACGGTCCCGGCCTGGCGCGTCCCAACCCATAACGGCGCAACCCTTTGGCATCGATAATAAGCCAGGCAGGGCTGTTCGCATCGGCATCGGCATTATCGTCGTACATCGAAAGGCCAAACCTATGGTATGAATCAGCCTCATTCGTAAAGCGGCAGCCGGCAGAATTGACCGCAATAACGCCAGGCTTCTGCCGATCCATCACAAGATGCGGAAACCGGTGATAGGGATCATCTGGCATGACAGAAACCGGCGCCATGGAAAGGCCCGAAAAATACCGCTCGGAACAATGCCCACCTGCCCTAACCCCGAGCCGGATTCCATCGCCAGTCGCACCCTCGGAACACATCGAATAATGCTCAAAGTTCTTCGATCTGCGAACCTGATCTACCATTTGAGGGTTGCGGGAAAAACCACCAGACGCAAAAACAATCGCCTGCCTTGCCGTTACCGAAATCTTTCCTCCCGGCGTCGCAAATTGAAGTCGACGTACACCGCCCTCACCCCCAGTTACCGATTCCAGCGAATGATCGAGATGCAAGTCAATCGCGAGCTCCCGAACACTGTAGATCAGATGCCCCATAAACGCATTACCATGCACCAGGCGCGTGCCACGGGGATAGTGGATCCTGTCCCGGAAATAGTTGAGCAGCAACTTAAGAGTATGAAACGCCGATTTCAGTGACCGATGCCCACTCAGCAGATGCAACAGGTCAGTGCGGTCCAACATCATTCCACCAAGCCACATATGGTCCGGCAATGGTCGGCGCAACCTTCCCAGATCGGCGGCACCGATCAGCCGCGCGTCGAACGGGTTTACATCCAACACACGACCTTCATCTGTCGCCCCCGGCTCCTCCTGATGATAATCTGGCGAATTGCGACGTACTTTGAAGGCCAGCGTGGAAATCTGTTCGAAAAAGGCTAACGCTTCCGGTCCCTTCGCCAGAAATGCGGCTCGAATGGACGGGTCTGCCCATTCGCCGATTACTGCGTCTAAATAGGTCGCGGCCGCCTCAGATGTATCGCTCATTCCAGCGTCTAATGCTTGCCGCGTAAGCGGAATCCAGACCGAACCGCCTGAGGCAGCAGTCGTGCCGCCGATGAGCGAAGTCTTTTCAAAGACTGCGGTATCGACCCCCAACGATTTGAGCGCAACCGCACATGCCAAGCCAGCAGCACCCGCACCGATTACCGCTACATCGGTCGATAGCTCGGCATAACCCATTACGTATATTCCCTGTCAGTAAGCTGCTGACCCGTATTTTTTCCAGAAGTCAAACGCTTTGCCAGACCTATTATGAAGCGCGGTCGTGCAACACATCTGGAGCCGCCGCGAACTTCTGAAAAGCCGGGCTCTTTTCAAACCGGTTCGCAAACCCCACAACCTGTTCGGCAAGCGCAACCAGTGGCGGCGCGGGATCTTCAATCGAAAGTGCAGCTTGCGCATCAAAGACAGGGTCAATGGTGTTGAATCCGACACCCAACGGGCTAGGCCAACCGCGCAACGCATGTACGATGGAACGCATCGCTGTAAGCGTTGTGCCAACCGCCTGCCACCCAGCGCTGCATACAATACAGCCAACCGGNCGGGTATCGAGATAAGGACGTTGATCCTCCCGCAAGTCTTCGGTGTAATCGAGGGCNTTTTTAAGCATGCCCGATATGCTGCCATGATAACTGGGTGAAGCGATGATCAGACCGTCGCAATTGCGAAGCGCTTCCACCATTGCATCCGCCTTGGGATCTGATGCCGTAGCGCCAGGCCTATACATGGGCAGGTCCAAATCTTCACCTACAAAAATGCGTGTTTCAGCACCCAATTTCCGTGCATGGGCAAGGCAGGCTTGAAGCGCTCTTTCACTGGTTGACGCAGCGCGCGGCGTACCACCAATACCTACAATCAACGGACGCGCTTGCGACTGGTAGCTCGAATTATCTATATACATTGTCTTCTCCAAAAATTCTGTTTGCTTCATGCAGCCAGAGCACGCCGCTCACGCATGCGAGGCATAACTTCGCGCGAAAACAGGGTCAGGCTATCAACCGTATCTTTGTGGGAAAGAAACCCGCCCTGCCCCATGAGCAAATAGTTACCTATTCCGCCGACTGCATCATCGAATTCCACTAACTGATCGAAGACTTCATCCGGAGTACCGGCAAACATCAGGCCGGCATCCACCATATCTTCGACGCTAGCGGTGGTGAGGCTGATTTGCTTGCCACTCTTTGTATAGAGCTTGCCGTGCGGACCTCCAGCAGCTTTGCCCTGTGCCTTTGCCCGCAATCCCTGCGCAACAGCTCGATAATCCACATAGCCGGGAGGGTTCGAGAAAGTCGGTGCCACAATTTGGCCAGACCGCACATAACCGGCAACCAATTCAGCTCGACGCATGGCTTCATCGTGATTGTCCGCCACAGCCATCATTGCAAGATAGGCAAACCTATTGAGTTCTGGTTGCGGACGCCCTTGCGCAACGTAGACTTCACGATACAGGTCGAAAAGTTGGCGAGCCTTCTCGCGACCAACAAGAAACGTCGCCAGTACATAGCCCTTTTCGGCAACGCTGCGTACACTCCCCGGACTGGTCGCTGTAAACCAGATTGGCGGCGCTGGCTGCTGAAGTGGTCGCGGCCATACATTTACATTTCTATAGGTGAAGAACTGACCTTCCCATGAAAATGGGCCGTCATGACTTGTGAGCGCTTTCTCGATCAGATCATGCGCTTCCCAGAAACGATCCATCATACGTATAGCTGAGGAATCGGCGGGCACGATTTCATATGGCACGCCTTTCACCAAACCGACCTCAAGGCGACCGTTTGAAATAAGGTCGACCATCGCAATCTCTTCGGCAACACGGATCGGGTCCGGTCGATTCGCAATCGGAATCCCAAGAGCCAGCAACCGCGCTTTCTTTGTTTGCCGTGCGAGAATCGCAAGTGTCAGCGTCGCTGAAACCGAGAGGCAAGTGGGCGTGCTGTGGTGCTCATTGACCATAATATCGAAGCCCAGCTCATCGGCCACCGCCCACTCATCAAGATACCGGTTGTAATGCCTTGAAGCCACCTCGGGATCACAATGGCTGCTGGGCAGCGTAACCCTCAACGACACTGGATCCTTATCCCAGGCCTCCGGATATGGCTGCTCGCTGAAATGAAAAAATCGCACTGCACACTCCCTGTTTTTCAATTTATTGTTCTGTAATTTAGACTATTTATTCATATATCAGCACAAGAGTCAAGAGGCCAGCCAAAAAGCGAGCAGCGATTGACGCTACTGTGGGCAATCTCAAGCGCCATTCCCGCAGTTACCACGCCAAAAGGCAGGAACACTGGCACACATAAGGATGTTTTTGCCCGTCAATTCTTAGCCACGCGGGTTATTCGGCTGACAAACCGGACACACGAGTAATCATAATTGACAAAAATTATGAACTATAATATAGATAGCTATACACAATATAGAACAATATGTAGGAGACGTTATGACGCTCGCTTCAATTTACCCTTCCGTCCAAGGGATTGAGATCCCCGTATTTTTGGCTGGCAAAGCCGGTCGGCCAATCCTGTATCTGCACGGCCTTTTTGGGCACCAGGGCGCCACAGAGTTCCTGACGGAGCTCGGGCAATTGGGGGTCGTGCATGCGCCGGTCCATCCGGGATTTGATAATTCGCCGCTGCCCAAGTGGATGACCAACGTAGAGGACCTTGCGTATTTTTACCTTGATTACCTTCGTGATAATGATCTGCAGGATGCTCTCGTAATCGGCGCATCATTGGGCGGATGGATTGCCGCTCAAATGTCTGTGATGGACACGAGCCGTATCGGGGCACTGGCGTTGATCAACACCGTTGGCATTAGAACCAAAGAACGCGATCAGGCAGACCTCGCCGACATCTTTACAATGCCTGATTCGCTAATNCTCGAAGCGCTTTACTGCGACACTGAACGTTTTGCGCCCAATTTCGCCAATATGGACGATACCAAATTGGAAGAGTATGCNCGCAACCGCGAGGCCGTTGCCCTCTACGGCTGGAAACCCTATCTCCACGACCCGAAACTTGGTGGCCGCCTCCGCCGTATCAATGTCCCGACTGCGGTGTTTTGGGGAGAGAAAGACGGCATTGCCCCGACTGAATACGGGAAAAAGGTCGCCGAACTCATTCCCAATGCCGATTTTGTTGAGATTGCAAACGCCGCCCATTGCCCGGAGATCGAACAACCGAAAGAAACAATCGGCGCGATTAGCCGATTCATGGAAAATCTGTAGGTAAAAGTCTGTCCGTCGCAATCCGGTGTTAGGTCACAAACTCTGGTGTTTATTCACAACAGCAGAGTTTGCCTGACAATCTCGATCGAACGTCGGCCCTTGCCGAGCGAATAATGCGTTTGGCCTTCGGTATGCGCCGAAGAAAGGAACCTCTGCACGAGATTGCTCCTGCAGCGGTTCCTACCCTCACCTAACTGAAAATCTTCACAGGTTGAGATTCCGGCGAATTTCCGACGATTCAGTTGAGAGGACAATGCCGAGGAGCGATATCATCCAGCGTACTAGTGCCTTAGCCTGATAGACTGCGCCGCTTCACATTGAAAATATCGGGTTGGTTACGAATTGATGCCGCGGCCTTAAGTGCGCATTCTCGCGCCGACAGCTCGCGATCATCAGCCACCGGCACCTCAATCGCAATGGGGACCCCTTCAGGAATCGCTGCCAGAATTTCGCGCAACGGTATCACACCGTCCCCAAGATGCAGTCGGCCGCTGCGGGCTTCATCTGCAAGATTTTCGAATGCCGGCGAGGTAGCCGGCGCATCGCTTAGCTGGACGCTAATGATGCGGGCGGGATCCAATGCTGCGACCTGCGCCGCAAGACCTTGCGTTCGATGCAGGTGCAGCACGTCAATGATCACACCAATATTGGATTGGCCACTGGCGTCGATCAGTTTGGTCGCTTCCTGTAATGTCGGGATGTCGCGATACCGCATGAACTCAACACCAATTTGAAGCCCATACCTGGCTGCGCGTTCGCCGATAATAGCTAACTTCTCGATATGACCATCGTTTCTTGAATGATCGCCTTCTCGAGCAATTTCATTGCCAACACATGTAACATAGGTGGCACCCAATTGGCTGGCAGTATCGAGTACCGGATCTATTACATCCAGATCTACGGCTGGGTCGAGTACAATGGCCTCCGCATCAAATACACGCAAACCGCTACGTGCGCATAGAGAGCGTATCGCTCGTAGTCGCTCGGCATTTCCCATGATCTCAAACGGAAGCGGCCTACCGGTCCCCGACCGGATGAACATGCTGGCCATTCCAAATCCCGCATCGGCTGCCGCGGCTAGAAATTCAACCGGGTCAGTCCAGGGCCTTGTTAGATAACAAAGTGAAAATTGATTGATTTCCACGGTTATTACTCCGTATGTCGTGGCCTGCTAACGGCACATAGTGGGAAAATTCAGCTCTTCTGCCCGTCGAGATAGGCTGTCGCCGCTTCCTCATGCCCGATGATGTGGCTTAAATCATAAAGATCGACCCGGTCGAAACGCACCGATTTTGCACGGCGGACGATAGTTTCCAGTTTCTGAATATCGGTCTCCAGAGCCGTACCCTCAACTCCTTCTGCTACGAGAACCCAGTCGAATCCGACATTATCGACAGAAGGGCGAAGTTCTGATTCCCGTGTCTTCGCACTCGTAATATTCGGAAGACTATGGCCTACAGTCACACCCACAACATTCGTTAAGTCCGCGATCTCTTCTGCAGCAGAAACCAGGTCGCGCTTTACCTCATCGGNGGNTGCGTCCGCGCTCATTCGAATGGTGGCTATGCTCGCGCTGGTCCCGATACNGCTTCGATACACAACTTNGCAACCGACACGCGTCACATTATGAAAAAATGGCTGAACTTTCCGCGTCCATGGGGTCGGGTTGTTCAACTTCGCCCTATAGGGTTCGGAACCGAAGACTTCGACATCGACGCCCTCATACAGGGTAAACCAACGTTCGCATTGGTCAGTTCGGGCAAACCCCCGCCGCCCAGCAATAAATCCGGGCGTTGAGACACGCTCGATCATATGTTCACGCGAATGCCAGCGCCGAAATTCTTCTTCGCCAACCTTTTCCATATCGTGCCACACGATCAGGAATCCATCACCCTTCATTGCAAAGCCGCCGTTCAATTAGTTGATCATATATGTGTTTATATTCATATTTGTGTTTTATTGCAAACAGTGAAGCCCAGAATTCATCCATTTGGCAGCCAAAAAATGGGACCGTGACGAATTGACTTGGTAACGCGGTGTAAATTATTGTACACATATATGGCGCACTTCATATACGCGTACGTATGTCAGGCTTTTTTTCAAGAAGAGGTCGGCGACCTGCGGGACAGCAGATGAATTCAGTCAGCGCTCACAAATGTGAAACACACTCATTTTCTCGCTTCGATGAAAAGACACATTCAAACGGAAAGACAACCAAAATGAAGACATTAATTACCGGCGGCGGCGGATTTATCGGAATCTGGCTTACGCGNCGCTTACTCAAAGCCGGCGTTCAGGTCCGCATACTGGACCAGCGCGGCCCATCCGAATTCGCAAAGAGCTTTCTTGGCGATCTGTTGGACGAGGTCGAATGGGTGATTGGCGATGTAGTTCAAGCTTGGCATGTTGCCAATGCCGTTCGAGGCTGCGACTCAGTTGTGCATCTCGCGGCAGTCCTGACACCCTTCTGCCAGGAAAACCCAATTCGCGGTGCGGAAATTATCGTTATCGGAACTTTGAACATGTTTGAGGCTGCACGCCTCCACGGCATTAAGAACGTAATTTACACATCCAGCGCAGGCGTATTCGGTCCGAGTGACGGCACTTACCCGAACCCCACGACGCACTACGGAGCNTTCAAACTCGCCGTCGAGGGTTGCGCTCGTGCCTATTTTGAAGAGCAAGGCATCAACAGCGTCGGATTTCGTCCACTTCTNGTGTACGGACCTGGACGCGATGCCGGTGGCGGAAAAGGCCCGACACTGTCCTGCCGTGCCGCTGCCTATGGGGAATCCTACAACATACCCTTTACCGGCATTACAGACTGGATTTACGTTGATGACGTGGTTGCTGCCTTTGAATCAGCAATTACAAAACCTATCAAGGGGGCTCATGCCTTCAATTTGATTGGTGAACAGACCCCCATTCAGGATTTTGTCGACATAATCAAAGATATCGTACCTGGTGCAAAGGTCAGCTGCAGCGGAGAAGCCTTGCCGGTTAACGCATATCTGGCAGACAACGGTGCTTACGATGCCCTCGGAGAGTTGCCGAGGACAGGGGTTCGCGATGGCATTCAGCAAACCATTGACTATTACANAGCGATGAAAAAGAGNTCCTAACCGCACACCATCCCAAGGGGTGTTTTCGTGATGCTTTTCGGCACGTTTGCAGCCGTGAGATCCCGTACAGATCAAAGTCTGGTTGACCGCACCGCGCGCGTCGCGACCAGCGCCCCTTGGAAAGACAACGGACAGCATCGCCTGGTATTCCGCCTGACCTGAATTTGAGCCTTGAGCGCGCGCGCATAGAGGTCAACATCACTACCTTCCAGCGCACCAAACAGCGTAATTTCGCTCAACCATGAAAACGGGTTCTGTGCCGGACATGATGTCGGAACGGCAAGCTGGGCCGTCAGCGCCCGCTGATTGAAATCTGCAATCAACGACGTCGACTCTCGCCCTACCTGGTAGACACCTCTGTGACGACCAGACGGTCCGACGATAAGCCCCGAATGCAGTCTTGGCCTCATTGAAAAACGAAGATTTTGTCACCGTCATGCACGGCAAAAACATGTTGCCGTACTCACGTTTATGGCCCATCTGGCCGGGTACACCGCTTACGAGCTATCGATCGAGTGTTAAGACAACCACACCCGAGCGCAGTTTTGTGAAATACGACTGGCCCACGCCTTACTAAGTGCTTCAGCAAGAACCGTCCGCATTCACAAGAATTCTCGGCGATTGAACATAACTCCTCTCAGCGTTCTGCCGATCAGATGTATTCGAAATAGCGCGGCAACCAGAGAACCGTCTCAGGCTCCAGAACCATAATCAACGCCGCAATCAGCATTCCGATAAGCAACCATTTCACATAAGTGAAGGTTGAATTAAAGGGGACATTCGCCAGCCGTGAAGTAATCATCAGATTCATCCCAACGGGCGGTGTGACCTGACCGATCCCAACACAAACGGTTACTATGATGCCGAACCACACAAGATTCCAGTCAAGCGAACGCGCGACGGGAAGCAAGATCGGTACGATCACCAGAATGATCGTTGTCCCGTCGAGCAAGGTACCGGCAACCAGAAGCAGCAGCAGTACGAGTGCAAGGATAAGCCAAGGAATACCGACCGACAGAATTCCGTTCACAATCGGATCAAAAACGCCGAGCGTACTTCCCGCCCAAGAGAAGGTCGTAGCCATGGCAACGATAATCATGATAACCGCTGTCGTTTCAGAGGCGGAAATAGCCGCATCCACGAAATCGCGGAGATTCATTTCACGAAAAACAACGAGACCGAGAAAAGCACAATAGGCAGCGGCCACGACAGCAGCTTCTGTCGGTGTAAACCAGCCGAGACGCATTCCACCAAGAATCAGCACCGGCGCCATTAGTCCCCACCCGGCATCCAGCAACACTTTGCCGATCGGCGGATGTTTAACAGGCTTTGCATCCACGGGCTGCTGGTCACGATACCAAACGGCAAGGAAATAGGTTGGCACCATAATTCCGATTCCCATGATGATACCAGGCACCATCCCGGCCGCAAAAAGCGCTGGCACGGTCACTTCCGGGACAAAGATACTGTACATAATGAGCGTCAGCGAAGGCGGGATCAAAATTTCAGTTGTAGCCGCCGAGCCGACAATTGCTGCAGTCAACGGCTTCGGATAACCATTACGAGTCATGGCCGTAAGCACCATCACCATTACAGCTGCGGCGCCGGCATTTGTTGAACCGGTAACCCCTCCGATCATCATGGTCAGACCAATGACGAATATACCCAGCGAATTGGGAAAACGGTTTGTGACTACCGACACCAACTTCAGAATGCGACCGACAGCGCCGCTGCGCTCAAAGAGAATTCCTGCAAGCACAAACATGGGAACTGCCAACATCGGATATTTCGCAATACCGGTATAGATGGAGTTCGCAATAGAACCGACGCCAAGGCCGGAGAAATAGAGTGCTAAGGCCGAGGGAAGCCCGACTGCCACAGCAACCGGAAAACCAAAAGTCAAAAGCAGAATCAGACCCGTGAAAAGAACAAGGGTAAACATGGTTCATTCACCATCCGACAGAGTTGCAGATAATTTGCCCATCGCGCGCAACACAACGACTGCAGAGCAGATTGGTAGCCATACCGTATAGATCCATTGCGGAACGCCAAGCGCCGACGATTTGGCTCCATAAAACCATTCATCATAAGTTGCCAATGCGCCGTACCAGGCCAACATGCCGAAGAGAAGGATTACGGAAAGATCGCTGAGGATGGACCAGAACCGCTGCTGCCGCGCGGAGAGAATGTGCAGCAGGACTTCAATTCGCAGATGCGAACCGCGGCGGAAAGCGATCGCCGTCCCGAGTAACGTCATGACAAAAAACAGGACAATCGATATTTCTTCNGTCAAGGAGATCGAAAATTTAAGAAAATAGCGCGAAATAACATTGCCAAGGGTCAGGAACATCAGGGCGATCATCAAGGTCGCGCAGATATAGTCCTCTGCCGATCGAGCTTTTGCTTGGTTGTCCACCTTCACTCCCGTCGATTATCTAAGCTGAAAATTACGTTGTGGGGCAGCTGCCCGGACGAACTCCATCCGGGCAGCAACCGCCTATCGGATTATTGGGCTGCAGCGATGGCCTGCCGTGCCTCTTCGACGAGTTCAACGCCAATCACCTTCGACCACTTGTCGAAAACGCCACGGGTACGCTCCTGGAATACAGCGGTTTCCTCAGGTGTCAGATTGGTGACCGTAACCCCGTTTTCTTCCAGCTTTTTCTGGAAAGCACCGCCGGCTGAAAGCGCCCGGACCAGCTCGATTTCATAATCGCCCGCTTCACGCGCTGCCTGAACCACGATTTCGCGGTCTTCCGGTGTAAAGCTGTCCATTACTGCTGGATTTGCCGAGAACACCAGAATATCGGCGACCGCCCCCCAAGTGGTGACATGTGTCTGGTCAAGCGTCCAGATATCGAACATCTGAAGAACTGCTGTAGAGTTTTCATGACCGTCAACCGCACCGGTAGCCAAGGCAGGCTGAGCATCTGTCCAGCTCATTTGTGTCGGATCAGCACCAAGCGCACGGAATGTGTCTATCGACATCGGCGAACCGACTGTGCGGAACTTCATGCCCTTCATATCTTCCGGTGAGCGAATATCGCGCTTGGAATTGGTCAACTGACGGATACCATTGTCAGCCCATGACAGCGGCTCTACGCCTTTGCCACGCAATGCGTCGAACAACTTGTCGCCGGCACTGCTGCGGATCACCGCATCGGTTGCCTTATCGTTGGTGATGAAAAACGGCAGATTGAAGATACCAAATTCCGGTACATGTGGAGCGATACTCAAACTGGACTCTACAGTAAAGTCGATCAAGCCTTGGCGCACCATCGGTACGTGTTTCGTAGAGTCGCCGCCTGCCAGAACTGGCCCCGGATAAACCTTGATATTAATGCGGCCGTCGGTACGTTCACGAACCAGATCAGCAAATTTCTCTACGCCAAGCCCCCAGGGATGCGGCGGCCCCAGCGCAGTCGACAGTTTGTATTCAGATTTGTAATCAGCGGCAAACGCCCCTCCGGCCAAGCCAAAGGTCATCAGNGTGACTGTAGCTAAAGTTATGATGGATCTCATTGTGACACCTCCCTAAAAAAATTCGAGTTACATCGATCTGCCTCCCTGACCCGATAGCAGGAAAGCATTGCCGGGGATTCCCCCCGTTCAGGTACTTATTGAATGGGCCGGTACGCATCCTCCAACTGCCGGATATTGATTTACCGTCTCCCACTGGAAGAGGTTGCAGACAAGTCCGATTGTTTTAATATATGAACTAATTCACATTGTAAAGNCNGTGCGTTNCGATCCTCAAGCTAAATCAAAAGGGCGGACTGGTACCAGTTCCGATCATGCTTTCCNGCAATATGTCTCTGGAATCATCCGGTATTTTGGCCCATCGTTGGATTCCGCTACGCTGCAGGAACGGAAAGCAATTTCCCACCAAATGAATTGACCACAACATTTTTTAATGGAATTTTCGGAGAATCTGCTCGCTGACGCGCTGATTGTCTGCCGTAAGGCAGCCGTGGCGGAACATTTCCGACACAGTTTTGGTGCTGAGCGTCGAGTCGCAGGAGAGGCACCAATATGCGCGCACCTTTCAGGAGTCTTTAAAGCTAACACTTACCAATAAGAAGTTCTATAACGTGCATGAATTCAAATATAAGATCATTATGTCTTGCGCTGGCGAACCCGTGGCTGTCCAACGTGGTTGCGCAAAAAGTTGACCGCCTACCGAAAATGCGTCTTCAAATATCGATCCGAAATCTCATAGGCGCGTTTGGCCCTGCTATCGAAATCGTGTGATCGATCCAGCAAGCGAGGAACCTCGACTTCAATCGGGATTCCCTTTGGGAGGCATTGAAGCATTTGCGGCAGCGGAAACGCACCTTCGCCAGGTTGCAGCCGATCGATCATCTCGTTCCACAAAGCATGACCACGTGGACGCTCTGCAACGCCATCGCAAATTTGGAAACTGCGAAAGCGGGTCTTGTCGGCTTTCTCCAGCTCTTCAATTGATAGCCCGGAACGCTGCACATGCAGTGCATCGATCATCAGGCAACTATTGCTTTGCCCGGCGCGGCTTAAAAATGACTCAGCGGCGGCGAGCGTCTGAACGACACTTGCCGGCATGAATTCGAGCATTAGTTCTATCCCGAACGGCCGTGCCAACTCACAAGCCATAACAAATTTTTCCTGGGCCATATCGGGCTCTGGCACAAAAATGGTCGCCAAGACATAGGTCGCTCCCAACTCCGCACTCGCCTCGAAAACGGGTTTGAGCAACTCCACATCCAGTTCCGGCGCGAAGCGATACGTGGAAATATTTGCGATGCCGATTCCAGTCTCCCGCACTGCTTTTTTCAGTTCATTCATATTTGCAGCGTTACCGATAATACCCGGACCTGTTTCGCCGGGATGAAAACCGGTGATCCTGAGCCCGGTTGAATCAAACCCTGCTCCAGCCGCCGCATAAACCAGTTTTGCCGGACTCGCATCTGCGATGGTCAGATAGCCAAGTGCAATGTGCGGGGTCATCGCGAAATCCCTTTATCATCAACAGGCTGGGAACGGGCTGACGGAATGCCGCCGAAAATGTCCCATGCCTGAACAATCATTGCGCCGGAATCGACAGGTAGATTAATACCGGTAACTCCCGACGCCGCTTCCGAGACAAGAAACGCCGCCGCCTCTGCAACTTCTTCCGGGGTCACCAGCCGACCAAGCGCCGTCATCTCCGGTGGCGATGACGTATAACGTAGCCTGTTTTCGATGCGGTGACGTACAAGTGGAGTCATTACAATACCAGGCGAAATTGTATTAACCCGCACGCCGCTACGGCCCCATTCCACTGCCAGTCCTTCTGTCAGCATGTTTACCGCCGCCTTCGCCGAGCAATACGCGTGCATTTGTGCGGATCGCTGCCCGTTCCACGAAGACATGTTAACTATCGCTCCGCTACCGCGCTGCGCCATGGGCCCGCCAAAGGCCACATCCACGAGATAAGTACCGCGTTGAATCAGATCGATCACGCGATCCCATTCAACGACAGGCACATCTTCCACGGGCTGAAGTTGTTGAAAGATACCCGCACAGTGCACAAGCGCATCGACCGGCCCAATCTCCGCTTCGATCTGTTTCGCAACCGCTGTAACATTATCGGGATCCGTTACATCCAGCATCATCACTTCGGCGCCAACCTCACAGCCTAATGCTTCAGCTGCTTTCAGATCATTATCGCAGATCACGACCCGCCAGTTTGCGCGATTCAGACGACGCACTACAGCACTGCCAACAGAACCCGCACCGCCCGTAACCACCGAAATTTTCCTGCTGTTTTCTACTGCCATCATTGCTCTCTCCCGTCGGCCACATAAAAACGCGCCGATAACTGGAACTCCTCAGTGGTTAACCGTGACTCCGAAAAACCGCTATTGGTCCACCCACTACTCAAAAACTCTTATTCCCTCGATGTGATTTCACTCCACGCTCTGCGCATGGCAACGGGATTTGAACAAGCTCAGCGAGCTGTTTCCAATCAACNGTTGTTCACGCATGGGAAAAAGGCGTCACCGATGCAGNCGAAGGTGGTGAAATGTCGAAGTCAACAAAACGTCATATCGCATACAATCATTTGGTTCTTATATATAAACTGTTTAAAAATGCAAACTGAAATATCGTTTTCCTAAAACCTGCCTGCGGTTTTCGGCAACTTGTTGCCCTTCTATTGACCCTCCACGAAGGACTGCGTAGCGCGCCCATTTCGATCTCACAGTCCGTCAATGCGATACCTTGCAAGTGGCCAATCTGCTCATAGCATCGATATTCAGTCGCCAACCGGGTGCAGTCTGGCCTCCGTCTTTCTCGTGGCTGGCCGGTGCCGTAAGCCTCGAATGGGCGTCATGTCGATGTCTGAAGGTAGGCGACTAAGTTCTCCGGCTGAATGGGCTGGCCCTGTGACAAAGCTCGTCGAGAATTTGTTCCCACTCGCTGTCCTGCATCGATGCATAATGCTTGCGGATAGCCTCGCTCGGCGCGTGCCCGGAATTATGCTGAAAGGCCACTCTTTTAAGAATCGTCATGTGCTCACGCCGGGAGAGAAACAGATGAAGNATCTTGGGGAAGGCATGGGAAGAAATGCCATCAACATTGATGACCTGCCTCGCGAACTGCATCGTTGACGATCCGCTGAACCGGGTCATCGGTCTTCCAGCACTACGCGCTCTCAGTANCTGCGGACCGATAGCCAAACCAACATTGGTGGGTTGGCGATAGCGTTCCGACTTATTGCAGAGGNTCGGAACTGAAACCAGGTGCGGTGCAAAGAGGTCAGGCAAGCCGAAAAGACGGAAATTCATGAAATTCAGTGACAAAGAACGCGAGGTTTCAGCCAAAACCCGAAACCAGCTTAAGCTGCTCGAAATATTCTGCCAAGCGAAATTTCAACCAAGTCATTGAAAGTGATGGTGGGCGCGCACGGGCTCGAACCGTGGACCCGCTGATTAAGAGTCAGCTGCTCTACCAACTGAGCTACGCGCCCTCACCGTTCTACGTGTAGAACGATCGCGCATATAGCCGGTGCAGATGGACTTGTCCAGCATCCCGGTGGCTAAATCGCTTTTTCTGGAAAATACTTCAGAACATCAGGCGACCTTCTGCCACTTTGACCGCATGCCCGCCAATTCGGCCATGGACAACCGCACCCCCCGCGCAGTCGAGATGCAGATGGATATGCGAGGGACGCCCCATTTCCACACCCTGCTCGATCATCAACGGGTAGTGCCCATCAAGCAGTCCATCAAAGTGGTGGATAGCTCCTGACAGTGCCGCCACCGCTGCACCTGTTGCCGGGTCCTCGATAATTCCCATGGAAGGCGCGAACATGCGCGCATGAAACGCAGCTTCGTGGTGTTCACCACCGCGGCAATAAACAAAACAATCTGCAGCGATGCCATCAACTTCGGGCGCCAGCTTGTTCCAGTTGCGTGTGTCCATCCGGATTTTTGCTGCAACAGACAAGTCGTGCACCGGTACCATGACAAATGGCACGCCTGCACTCCAGATCGAAACCTTATGGTTCTCAAAACCAATCTCATGGGCACCTACGCCGAGAGAAGCCGCCATATCAGTGGCCGCTACTTCCGATGCAATCTGTTGTGAAAGCCGCGGCATATCGAACTCTGCAAATCCGGGCTTGCCTTGAGCGAGGCGCACCGCGCACCGCACTGGACCAACGGTTTCTTCAAACACCTCCACCAGATCAATCCCGCCATTTGGCATGGCCTCTGTCATTCGCCGCTCGGCCAATGCCACAGCCGTACCAACGGTCGGATGGCCGGCAAAGGGCAGTTCACGTTCCGGCGTGAATATTCGCAGCCTGGCAGAATGGCCAGCTGTATCGGTCGGGCAAAGAAAACCTGTTTCCGACAGGTTGAATTCGTGCGCGATACGCTGCATCTGCGCATCGTCATAATTGCCGCCGTCAAACACCACTGCCAGAGGATTGCCACCAAATACCTGATCGGTGAAAACGTCGTAAATTGCGTATTCGCTCATTGCTGTATCCTTGGACTGGCAAGTGGTCTGGGCACCTGACTATGCGGCTAAACCCAGGTTGCACCAAGCGGGAAACGCAGAGCCATTTGAATTTACCTGTCAGAAACTTCATTTCTCGGTGCAAAATGAAAGCGCAAGAACGCACGCATATATTCGGGGATCGTCTCATTTGGATGTTCCGCGTCATACAACAAGGCCAACCCGTCAATTTCGGGCTCGGATTGCATCTCCAGATGAGCTTTCACCCGGCGTTCGATTTCTCGAGCGGTCTGTGAAAAATAAAAACGTCGAAAACAGGTATAGACGCCACCATTCCGATAAATATGCATCCCGGCCTCCGGCGTCGCACCAGCCAGATCAAGCCCGGTCTCCTCAGCTACCTCTCGTGCCATATTGGCATGAAGATCGACCTTGTTGCCGAACACATCGCTGGCATCCAGAGAGCCACACGGCGCATAGACTTGCCCTGGATTGGCCGTTTTGGCTGACATCCGCACCATGATGGCAGCACCGTCAGACGACAGCAGCACCGGTGAGCCAAAAAAATGACAGATGTCATCGGCAGCGCTCTCCTCTTTGCCGCCCTGCGCAAGCCAATAAATCAGGCAGGCAAAATTAGCCATGCGGCTGCGGGCAGCCAGAACATCCCCTTCCCAGCGTGGTGGGAAATGCATCACTATATCGCCGTTGAATAAAAACGGCCGACGCTCAATTTCACGCGCCCACAGGGCCATGATGTCCGTCTCATGTGCCTTGTGCCAAGGATGCATGCCTTCCTCGAAAGGCAGCGCCACATCGGCCAATGGCAATATTCTATGTTCCTCGATCACTGAAACCTCAAAGGATTGGAACTTCCACCACGACCGGACAATGATCCGACGCCTTTGGCCGGTCCCAACCCGTTCGTGGATATCGGTCAACTTCCTGTCCCGGTGGAAACAACGTGCGCCAAGGCTGACCCGACCGGACGATCTCCGGGATTTTGTGCGCGGCGACTTCAGCCAACGCTGGTGACAGCAGGATGTAGTCGAGTTGACACAGGTGCCGTTCTTCCGGGCCGCGGGTATGATAAAGCGTCCAATGATCCATCTGATCGCGCCGCTCCACGGGATTTGTTGTAAACCCGTCGCCCAGCAAGACATCCAGTGATGAGCCTGACTCCTGCTCCGGCGTGAACTGATAACCGTTGCGTATGTCGCCGGTAATCACAACTTTCTCGTAATAATCATTGAAGTCTCCGCAAATCACAAAGCGCTTGTTGTCGGTTTTGCCGCCGAACCGTTCATTGATGATGTGCCGAACAGCGCGGGCTTCCGCCCTGCGAACCGGCATTGTCCACTGCCGCCCCGGAATACCATCACGCGATGAACCCATGGATTTGAAATGCACCAGATAGAGTGTGAGCGGTTTTCCGCCGATCTTCACATCGATCTCCAGGCAATCGCGTTTGAAAATACGCTGGTTCGGTTCTGCCCGTCCTTCCAGTTGTGGCTCCCACAAATCAAGCATCTCATAGGTCAGATGCGCATGGCTTTGCATTCTCACAAATTGGATCTTCTGGCCATCGCGGGTTTCCTCCCGCATCATGATCGCCACATCGATGCCCCGACTGTCGTTACCTTCAACCATGTATTTCTGGAGATAGCCTGACCCCATCATNTTGAAGAGATAGCCGTANTCGAAGGCGTGCAATGTATCGAGGTCTTCAACTTCCTGCAGGCACAAAATATCAGCGTCTGCTTCAGCGATCGCCTGCGCGGTCATCTGCCGTTTATCATCGGTGAGTGCCACATGCCTGGCAATCTCGATCTGGCGATACTCTGCTTCTTTTTTGATATCAAAAAGCCTGACAGCCCGGTCGCGTCGCAACTCGTTGCGAAAACCGGAAAAATCGAACCTGTTGAGGAGGTTTTCGGCGTTGAAGGTGGCAATTCTGAGCGTCATGGAAGGTCCCGTTTCTGGTCAGGACCCTAATGCCAGCGCGTGCCAATTAAAACCCGCTACACGCCATTCTATCGGCAGATTTCAATTCATCTCCATGGGATTACTTGCTGGCTGCCATCATCTTGCGAACAGAGCGGCCGAGCCGTGCAATTCCTTCTTCGGTTTTCTCGTTATTTGTGCAGGAAAACGATAGCCGCAGCGTATTTGCACCAGATCCATCTGCAAAGAAGGCCCGTCCGGGAACAAAGGCAACCTTCTCGGATGCAAGACTTTCGGCAAGCAGTGCAGCGCCATCCAGTCCGACCGGCAGTGTCACCCAGATGAACATACCGCCATCAGGGCGGGCCCAATATACACCCTCAGGCATATGCTGACTGAGTGCCGTCAACATGTGGTCACGACGGGTACTGTAGGTGGAAACGATCGCGTCGACCTGCTTGTCAAAACAGCGACGCGCAACGTAATCTATGGCCATCTGGTTGAGACTGGCTGAATGCAAGTCTGACGCCTGTTTCATCAACACCAGCCGGCTGATTACAGCCGAAGCTGCACACACCCAGCCGACGCGCAGACCGGGCGCCAGCGTCTTGGAAAAACTGCCGCAGTAGATTGTTCGGGCTTCTTCAATAGACCCGCAACGAGCGATGTCGCGAGCAAGAATTGGAGAAACTTCTTCGCCCGAATATCGCAGTGATTGATAGGCCGCATCTTCGATGACCGGGATATTCAGTTCCTCGGCCAGATCAAGCACCCTTTCGCGGGAAGCAGCATCCAGCGTTTCGCCGGACGGATTGGCAAAATCACCCGAAAGATAGGCGAATTTTACTTCNCCTCCTTTTTCCTTNGCGGACTTGGAATAATCGGCTGCGGTCTGGTTCGTGAGCGGCAACAAACGGTCATATTCAGGCTCATAGGCGTTGAAAGCCTGTAACGCCCCCATGTAAGTCGGCCATGTGACCAGTGCGGTATCTCCCGGTGACAAGAACAGCTTGCCGAGATAATCGAGCGCCTGCTGTGACCCCGATGTGATGATGATGTTCTCAATCCCGCATTCGATACCGAGAGATGCCATGCGCCCGACAATCCACTCGCGTAACGGGCGATATCCTTCGCTTACCGAGTACTGCAAGGCTTGAGTACTTCCCGGCCCCTCAAGCGCTGAGTTCATTCCCCGGCGAAATTCTTCGGTGGGAAACAGCGCTGGATCAGGAATGCCACCAGCGAAGGAAATTATGTCCGGCTGGTCGAGCAATTTCAGCAGTTCACGGATTTCGGATGCCCGCATCCGGGAAGACCGGCTGGCGAAGAGCTGCGGCCAATCGAGGCCGGAAATTGAATTCTGTACGTTCATGGCGTGTCACCAATCAAACCGGCATACATGGGATCTGACAAGGCGCCTCCGACGCCGGACGCGCAGATAAATCACGCCGGTTCTTTTATGTCAATAATACTGACCTATTTTTTCATTTATTGCGTCCCGATACCCGCATTTGAACTTTACGCAAACCCAATCTCTTTGGAACTTCGCTCTGGTGACTGCGTTATCCATGTGAGGTTAACGGCTCCGCCTCCCAATTCGACCTCTGCTGATCGAGATCCAGGGGCCCGCAACTTTCAGATATACGAGTAGGAAAATACATGAACAAGTTGGCACCCGTTCTGGCCGCTTTGCTTGCCAGCGCACCACTCATTCCGGCAACCGCTCAAGCAGCAGATGCCACAGTCAAAGTCGGCGCCCTTGAATGCATCGTAGACGGTGGCGGCAGCTTTATCTTTGGTTCCAGCCGCGACTTGAGCTGCACCTTTTCACCATTCGGCGACACAACTCCCCCAACTGAAACCTACGTCGGGACAATCACAAAATTCGGCATTGATCTCGGTGTGACCGGCACAGCNCTTCTGCGGTGGGANGTCGTTGCACCTGCTGATGCGACCTACCAANCTGGCCAACTGGCTGGCGACTATCTCGGGGCATCCGCATCCGCTTCCTTTGCAGGTGGCCTTGGCGCAAACGTCCTTGTCGGTGGTTCACAGTCCAGCCTTGCGCTCCAGCCTATCAGCATTCAGGCTCAGGAAGGCGTAAATGTAGCAGCAGGAATTGCAGCGCTTACATTGGTCAGTACCGGCGGCTGATCCACAAACACTACGACAACACCAAATCCAGAGGCCGCGCATGACGCGGCCTCTTCCAGTTTTTGGAAGTTGTGCTTGTTAGCGCAAACTGGCGGCCAGTGACTTTCGGCGCGCAATCTCCGATTTCGGTGTCATTCCATTGAACAGAAATGCCGATATCCAATTGATCACAATCAGCTTGTGGATCTGGAAACTCACAAAGGCGGTCACCGGCACCATGACGCAGAATTCGATAACTGGCGGCAAATCGATCTGTGTAAACATCATTGCCAGAACAAAAATCAACGGATGATGAAACAGGTAGATCGTGAACGACGCATCCACCACTTTGGCAATAACTACATTCTGGTTGCTGAAATAACGCCGCGCCTGATTGGCAACAAACCCCGTAATCATCAATGCGCCAAAAAAACCACTGATCATCAAAACAGCCGCGGACCAAGGCGTGTCAGCTTCCAGCATGGAGTTGGCCGCCAGGATCACACCAAGAGCAAGTCCTGAAAAGCCGAACCCGACATAACGGTTGTGCATTTGTGAGCTTAGATGAAAGGCGACGCCCAATGCGAAATAAGGGAAATATTGCAGGTAACCGGCAATAGCGCGCAGCTTTAATCCAAACCGGGCATAAATTTCCGGCAGCAACAGCGCNAATGAGGCAGCCANAANAGCAACACCCACAAAGGCCAGCCATTTGCGTTCAAACAAAAAGTCTATGAGGGACGTCGCCACACATTTGAAACGCTCGTTGCCCAAAGCCATCGCCACCAAAGCCAGCCCGACGGAGAACGCGATCAGACTGTAAAGGAACCACAAATGCGACACCCATGGCTCATCGAAATGGGTCAGGCGATAGAAAACTGTCTGCCAATAGTCAGTGGGCGCAAGGTTGTTACCAAGCATTTCAGCACTGGTCTGGATCAATATCTGGAAGGGGAGAATGGTCAGGCTTGCCACCAATAGCGGCACGCCAAGTCGGACAAAACGTTTGGCCAACCACGAACGCGCATCACTCCGGAGCAGAATCAAGATCGAGAAATANCCTGCGATGACGAAGAAACCCGGCATCCGGAATGTATGAATGAAATCTGCAAGCANGGTGAGTGNGACACTTCGGTCNGGCGAGGTCACCGACCAGTCGAAATGGGTGGAATAAACAACCGCAGCGTGAAACGGNATGCCCAGCAGCAGGTAGAACGCCCGCATGAAATCCCATGAGCAATCACGCTTGTTTTGCATTGTCCAAACCTACCTGATTCTGCCACGTCACTGGCCATATTGGNAAATTACCGGTTAACAGGTCGGCTGGCCATCAGAACCCTTCAAAGTGGTTAGCCCGTGTGGTTAACTTGCTCCNATCTCTGTTAGACCGCTTTTTCAACGCANGCCAAACAACAACGGCCGGAGATTTCTCCCCGGCCTTCACTGTTCTATCCAACTAGTGGCAGCTTGGTTCTTCGACTTGTCGACCAAGGCGTTGTCCTTGATCAACCCGCATTGCCGCAGGCATGCAATTTAGAAAACCGTATTGCCGCAGGCATGCAGACAAAAAAGGCCGCGGATTTCTCCACGGCCTTTAAATTTCAATTCAACCAGACCGAACCTAGTTGCGGTCTTTGTCGACCAAGGCATTGCCCTTGATCCAAGGCATCATGCCGCGCAACTTGGTGCCGATTTCCTCAATTGGATGTTCGTCATTCAGACGACGGGTTGCCTTGAAGCGCGCTGCACCTGAATGCCATTCCTGCATCCATTCGCTGGTAAACTTGCCGGACTGGATATCCTTGAGAACACGCTTCATTTCAGCCTTGGTTTCAGCGGTGATGATGCGTGGACCGGATGCGTACTCGCCCCACTCTGCGGTGTTTGAGATCGAGTAGTTCATGTTGGCGATACCGCCTTCATAGATCAGGTCAACGATCAGTTTAACTTCGTGCAAGCATTCGAAATACGCCATCTCAGGCGCATAACCGCCTTCAACCAGCGTTTCAAAACCGGCGCGGATCAATTCGACCAGACCGCCACAAAGCACAACCTGCTCGCCGAACAGATCAGTTTCGCATTCTTCGCGGAAATTGGTTTCGATAACACCCGAACGACCGCCGCCAACGCCACAAGCGTAGGAAAGTGCCAGATCATGTGCATTGCCCGATGCATCCTGATGGACAGCGATTAGGCAAGGCACGCCGCCGCCTTTCTGGTATTCGCCACGCACGGTGTGGCCTGGACCCTTTGGCGCGATCATGACAACATCAACGGTGCTCTTTGGCTCAATGAGGCCAAAATGAACATTCAAGCCGTGGGCAAAAGCGATTGCCGCGCCATCACGGATATTCGGTGCGATATCGTTGCTGTAGATGCCAGCCTGCAATTCGTCAGGCGTCGCCATCATCATCAGATCGGCCCAACCGGCAGCTTCAGCTACACTCATGACCTTGAAGCCATCAGCTTCGGCCTTCTTGGCGGTTGCCGAGCCTTCACGTAGCGCAACGGCTACATTGGTGGCGCCGGAATCCTTGAGATTGAGCGCGTGTGCGCGGCCCTGCGATCCATAGCCAATGATGACCACTTTCTTCGATTTGATCAGATTGAGATCGGCATCGGCATCATAATAGACACGCATTATGGTTTCCTTCCCTGTTTGCGTTGGTCTTGAAGGGGTTGAACCCCTGTTGTTTCCCGAGGTCTCACGGCCCCGGATTGGTCTGTTCCAGCACCGTAAAGCACCAGAAACTGTTTTGTTGCCCTGCTGGCGTCTGCTGAGATGATAGCTTCGTCTAGCACCACATCATCTCCGAGCAACAGGCGGATTTGCACATCGCGGCCCACAAGCCCGAAAAACGTCCGGAAAGCTTCTTCGGTGTTGTCAAAAGCCAGAAGACCAGCCGCCCTGCCCGCTTCCAACAGCGGCTTGAGCCGTTCCCCGATGGCAAAACGGCCATTGGACAGCACAATCGCGCCCAGTCTGCTTTTGGCAGTTCCCGCGTGACTGACAGCCACACGGTTNAGCGCGATCGATGTTTTCGACGAAATCACCGAGAGCCAATTGGCAGCAAAACCCTCGAGGCTCTTGGTCAATTGCGCAGCGTCAAGGCGTTGCTGATCATATTCGCCAGTACGCACGTTGGAAGCCTGCAATTGCACTGTCGCAGTCAGGATGCCATCACGATCACCAAACCACTTGTACAGTGTCTCTTTGGAACAACTCGCAACCCGGGCGATGCGGGCCACTGAAAACCCATCGCCCGTCTCGACCATCAATTTGAGAACAGCGTCCAACACCTCGCGTTGGCGCGGCGTAAACTCGCTCTCGGGGTCGATGTTGGCAGCGGCATTCATTCCCGCTCTGTACCGTACGGTACGGTACGGCGTCAAGCACTGTTGTCGTCTTTTCAGCGTTGAGGCAGCAACTGGGCGACAGCGAATGCAATCCCAATGACAAGCACCGGCGGCCCCACGAAATGAGCTACTCCCCGAGTGCTGGACTGGATCTGGCGTTGATTAAGCTACTCTTTGCACCTGTTGATCAGGGTTGGTTGTCTCAATTCTCTATCAACAGACCACGGCAGTTGGCCTGCCGCCAAGCGTGGATTGCGGGCGCTTGAGATTATAAAACCTGATCCCTTTCCTGACGCCAGCCTTCGTTTTTGATGCGGTTGCCAAGGCGTACAAATAGACGCACTCATATTTCATGGACCGCCAGAGCCGTTCGACAAAAATGTTGTCGAGAAAGCGGGCCTTGCCATCCATTAGATGCGGAGATTTGCGCATCCTGGTCGGTCAGTCCATGCTATCGATGTGAACTGACTGCCTTGGTCGGCATCCAGAATCTCAAACAGACCGAACTTGTGGATTGNTTCGTTCAACGCCTNGACGCAAAACCCAACCTTCAGCGGGTTCGAGATGTGCNACACCAGCACGTTGCGCGTGTGCCAATCCATGATGGCAATCAGACACAGAAAGCCGCGCCGCATCCATAGTTCAGCAGGCGATTTGCAAACCAAAACTGCTCTACAGGGCTGATCGCATTTCGACAATGAGAATTTATCGGAGTGGCGGGGGG